>Ga0308390_1001269_pt1 | contig 16567 bp, 8 predicted proteins | sample Hotspr2Sample149_FD_202358 | JGI IMG/M metagenome (GOLD analysis project Ga0308390, IMG submission 202358) | Hot spring phototrophic mat microbial communities from Mushroom Spring, Yellowstone National Park, Wyoming, United States - 20040719_149 ...
AGTCACCGTCGTGCCCATAGAGAGCGAAGCCATGCTCAGGCACTTCGCCTGGGTGGAGGGCAACCGGCGCAAGGTAGATCAGATGACCGGAGGCCGCGTGGCTTACGTCTATCTGCCAAATACCGGCGAGGCCGGTTACGCCAGCTTCAACCGTTATTACTTTTCGCAGATCGACAAACAGGCTGCCATCATTGACGAACGCTTCAATGGGGGCGGCATGGCGGCCGATTACATCATTGACTCCATGCGCCGGTCCCTGATGAATTACTGGACCACGCGCTACGGCGAAATCTTCACCACGCCCCTGGCGGCCATCTTCGGCCCCAAGGTCATGATCATCAACGAATACGCCGGTTCAGGCGGCGACGCCATCGCCTGGTACTTCCGCAAGGCGCGTCTGGGACCGCTGGTGGGCAAACGCACCTGGGGCGGGCTGGTCGGCATCTTCGGATTCCCTCCGCTGATAGACGGCGGCATGGTGACGGCGCCCAATCTGGCGTTCTTCAATACCGAGGGCGACTGGGAGGTCGAGAACCGCGGCGTTCCGCCGGACATCGAGGTCGAGTTCGATCCGGCCGCCTGGCGACAGGGCCGCGACGCCCAATTGGAAAAGGCCGTGGAGATCGTCCTGGAGGCGCTGAAAAAGAGCCCTCCGCCCGCACCCAAGAAGCCGCCCTACCCGAACTACTACAAGCCCGCCGCACGCTGAACTCCCTTGCGGCGGCGAGTGCGGTAATCTGATCCCGACGGGTCCACGCCCGCCAACGAGGGATCTATGTTGCTCGATTACCTGCGCCGTTCCAGTCGCCGCGACCTGTTCCGCGCCGGCGGCATGCTGGCCGCTTTGGGTCCGGCGCCCGGCCGCGCCCGGGCAGCCAAGGCGGCCTACGATTTACGTCACAACATTTACACCGCGATCGGCGTCCGCCCGCTGATCAACTGCAAGGGGACGTTCACGATCATCAGCGGCTCGCTCACCCTGCCCGAGGTCAAGCGCGCCATGGACGAGGCCTCCCGCTTTTATGTCCACCTGGACGAACTCATGGAGGCCGTGGGCAAGCGCCTGGCCGAGCTGACGGGCGCCGAGTGGGGCATCGTCACGGCGGGCTGCGCCGCCGCGCTGACCCACGCCACAGCCGCCTGCATCGCCGGAGCCGATCCCGAAAAAATCCAGCGTCTGCCCGATCCGCGGCTCAAGAACGAGGTCATCGCGCCGCGTTACTCGCGTAATGTCTACGACCAGGCCGTCCGCATGCCGGGCGTGCGCATCGTGGAAGTCTCCACGAAAGAAGAACTGGCCGCAGCCATCAACCCGCGCACCGCGCTCATCATGGTGCTGGCCGGCCCGGGCGATCGCGGGCCGCTGGGACTGGACGTGATCGCCGAGGTGGCGAAACCGCGTGGTGTGCCCATCCTGGTGGATGCCGCCGCCGAGCGCCTGACGATCCCCAACGTCCACTTTCAGCGCGGCGCCACCATGGTGGCTTACAGCGGCGGCAAGTGTTTGCGCGGGCCGCAATGCGCCGGCCTGCTGCTGGGTCCCCGGAACTTGCTGCAGGCTGCCTTTCTCAACAGCGCGCCCCATCATTCCTTCGGGCGCCCGATGAAGGTGGGTAAGGAAGAGATCATGGGCATGCTGGCCGCCGTGGAGGCCTGGGTCAAGCGCGACCACAAAGCGGAGTGGGAGCAGTGGGAATCCTGGCTCGAGCACATCGCCGAACGGGTGCGGCGCATCGAAGGCGTCGAGACCGAGGTGGTGTATCCCGAGAGTCTTTCCAATCACGCGCCGCGGCTCCGGATCTCGTGGGACGGAACGAAGCTCGGCATCTGGGGCCAGGCAGTCGAGAAGCTCCTGCTGGATGGCGACCCGCGCATCGTGCTGGCAGGCTCAACCGGCACAGCGCGCGATCCGGCGCGCAGCTCGGTGACCATCATGCCCTACATGATGTCGCCCGGCGAAGAGGAGATCGTGGCCGAGCGGCTGCATGGCGTGCTGTCCCAACCGCCAAAACTCGAGACGCCGCGTTCCTCCGCGCCGCCCGCGCAGATCGCCGGTCAGTGGAACGCGCGGCTGGAGTTCGTTTACGGCAGCGCCGAGCACAGCTTCGTTTTCGAGCAGGAAGGCACGCAAATCGTGGGCACGCATCGCACCGAGACGCTGGCCTCGGACCTGCGCGGCTGGGTCGAGGGCGATCGCGTCTGGTTCCGCAGCTCGCACCGGTTCGAGGGCACGCGCATCGTTTACGAATTCGAGGGCCGGATCACGCCGGAGGGCATGGAAGGCCAGGTCGGCCTGGACGAGTACGGCGCGGCGCACTGGAAAGCCGTGCGGCACCGTTACGGCACGCCGGGCGGCGTGGTCCGGCCGATCAAGAACATTTGAGCGGGCTATTGTTTTACCGGGCCCTGCCCACCGGGATGATGTACAGCGGCGATTCGTCGTCGGCCAGGCCCGCCACGCGCTTCACCTCGGGATCGCGGAAGGCGCCCACGGACACGCTGCCCAGGCCCAGCGCCACCGCCTGCAAGCAGATGTTCTGGCCCGCGTGGCCGACCTCGATGTGTACGTAACGCGGCGCCCGCTCGCCGTAGCGCCGCGCGGTGCGTTCGTAGACGCCGGCGATCACGAACACCGCCGGGGCCTGGGCGATGAACTGCTGCCCCAGCGCAGCCTCGGCCAGCGCCCGCCGGCGATCTTGCTGAGCCACGCGCACCAGGTCGTGACGCTCCGGGCGATACTTGTAGATCCCCGCCGTCAGGCCTTCCACGTTGCCAGCAAGCACGTAGATCTCGAGCGGGTACAGCGCACCGGCCGAAGGCGCCGTGCGCAAACGATCTCCGCCCGTCATTCCCTGCGCGGCCCAAAGCAACTGCGACAGCTCGGCCATCTTCAGGGCGTCGTCACGATAGGCGCGAACCGAGCGTCGTGTAGCCAGGCACCGCTCCAGCGAGACCTTGCCATCGCGCTGCGGCGCAGGCAATCGAAGTTCGGGCGCTTGTCCGGCAAGGCAGGCCGCCTCGCAGGAGAGCATTCCCGCCAACACGATTCCAGCGAACTTCACGGACACCTCCTCGCCCCGCCGACCGCCCTGCGGCCGCCAGCCCCGCGTGTCGCTATCACACTACACGGTTCACCTGCCGGCGAGCAAGTCCATGGCCTGTGGCCGCCGGCAGCGCTGTCTCGGCTCGACCGGGGGCGCCGCCCTTGGCCGCCCCCGACCCCGCCCAGGCGCCGCGTAACCCGCTAAGGTCCCCGATCTGAAGCGCAAGCCCATCGTTGCGGACCGTCCCGGCCGCGAGCTGACGTCCCCCCTTGTCGCACACCAAGTCGTAAGTGGAATGTTCGACCGCGAAGATCACCCTCCATGTGCCGCTCATCGGGTCGTTCGTCAGAACACATCACGCACACAAGAAAGAGACGTTCTGCCGCCGAGATCCCTTTTGTCGAAGCGTCGCAAGGTCATCTCGGGGCGGAGTGAAATCGCCCGCGACGAGCGCCAAGGCGCTAAGCCGTCTTGCTTCCAACGTGCACCGGCTCGGGCGACCAATCCTGAGTTCAGCAGTTGCGTGCCGTTGTCGCTTGGTTCCCGCCGGGCACAACCGCTGCCCATGCAATCAGATAGCTTCGGCGATAAGCAAACACAAAAAATTCTTGACAAAGACCGCGGGCGTCAGGTTATAATTTCCTCGTAGTGAGGGGAAAGAGTGCAAGCTGGGCTATGCTTGCCGTTGCCGTATGTGCGCCGGCCTTTCTCGTGGTCTTCCTGGTGGCCCCGGCACATACGTTGCTGCATGCCGACCATCACTGCGCCCTCTGCCTGGCCGGTTCTAACGGTGCAGCTACAAGCCCGCCACCTCTGAGTTCGCCCGGCCTGGCGATGGGCGACTTCCTGCCCGCTTGGAGTCCTGTCTGGCCGGGCGCCACGCCGCTCAGTGAGCCTTCCAGCCGCGGCCCTCCCCTCCGATAGCCTTCGGTCGCCGTTTCCCGCGTAGTACTTTCACTCGCCCACAACATGTATAACTAGCGTTCGAATAAACGTTAGTAGTGGTTTTTACAAATTGGAAATTGAATTGTGGAGGTGTATTCATGCTTCGTCTTTTGAGTTCTGCCGGGAAGGGGCAAAATCGGGAGAGAAATGCTATCGTGTTGCTGCGGCAAGTCGCCCTGACGTTTGCTCTGCTGATTTCATCGTTGGCGTTCGGTCAAAGCGTTTCCTCGGAGATTGCGGGTCGAGTGATCGATCCGTCGGGCGCGCCAATCTACGGCGCTGTCGTGACCGTCCGCAATCTGGACACCGATGTAGTTTTCCGCTCCGTTACAAACGAAGCGGGGATGTTTCGTTTTGGCGGATTGCATCCCGGGCAGTATCGCTTGGAGGTTCGGGTGGAGGGATTTCAGAGTCTGCTGGTGGATCGCATCGTCCTGCTGGCGGCGCAGCGTTGGGACCAGACCCTGAAGCTCGAGGTGGCCGAGATTAGGCAGGAGGTCGCCGTCCAAGCGCAAGCCGAGAGCCTCGAGACGGTGAGGACGCACGGGGCGCGCGGAGGCGCTTTGACCTCGCGCGAGGCCTCCCAATTGCCCCTGTTGCAAGGGCCCCGCGGCCGGCTTTTCGGTCAACTCATGCTCGGCCTCGGCGGAGTGTATCCGGGACGATTGCACGCCCCGTTCCTGGCCAACGGCAACCGGCCAGGGGGGACTTTGAACCTGATGGTGGATTCCGCGGAGTTCAATGACGTCCTTCTGGGTACCTCAATGGGCCGCGGCACGACGGAGCAGCCGGTCTCGATGGAAACGGTGGAAAGTTTCGAGGCCCAGACGTCGTCTTTCAAGGCCGAGTGGGGACGGGCTTCCGCTGCTGTCGTCAATCTCATCACCAAGAGCGGCGGCGACCAATGGCGGGGGTCGCTTTACTACCTCTGGCAAAACAGCGCTTTGAATGCACGTAATGCCTTGCTGTTGGAGAAGCCACGCTCCTGGAGCCACGTCCCCGGCATCACGTTGGGCGGGCCGCTGAAGAGGCGGCGTGTCTTTTTGTTCGCCGGCTACGAGAATCCTGTTCGTAACACGTACTCCGGTTCCACAACCGTCCGGACGCTAACCGCCGATCAGCGGGCGCGTGCGGTCCCCCGAATCCGTCCCCTGGTCGACGTCTATCCGTTGCCCAACGTGCCCGGCACCAACCTTTTTGTCACGAACGTACCGAATCCGCAGACCTTGAAATCAGTCACGGGCCGGATCGACGCGCACCCGAGCGCGACTCACCGACTCAGCTACCGGCAAACCTTTCTGAAGGCGATTGGTTATAAGTTTACCGCCATTCCCGCTGCCAGCCGGGATAGCTGGAATGGCAATCGCTTGTCGTCACTGAACTGGGATGTAACGCCCAGCCCCAGGTGGCTTCAGCAAGCCCGGTTGAGCTACAGCATTTATCAGAATCCGGTTCGACTCGAGAACCCGTTTTTCGGCGATCCGGCCTTGCACGGCCTGGTGGGAAGCCTGCAAGTCACGGGACTGACGCCGATTTTGGCTTTCCGCACGAATAACCGGGTGACGACTCACAACTATGGGGCTTCCGACGATGTGAGCGTACTTTCGGGCACCCATCTGTTCAAGACCGGAATCAGCCTCCGGCGGATTCACGCGAACACGGCTCCGGAGACGAACTTCTACGGCACCATGGTATTCCGCACGGTGGAGGATTTCTTGCTCGGTCGACCTCTGTCCTACAGCCTCAACACGGGGGATCCCCGGCTGGATTTGCGCACTTGGGAACTGGGTCTTTATGCGCAGGACGACTGGCGGCTGATCGAGGGTCTGACTTTGAATCTCGGAATCCGTTATGAGTATTACGCGGTCGCCCGCGACAAGTACGGTCGGCTGGGCTTTCTGAGCCATCCCGACGCCAACAACTTCGCCCCTCGTTTCGGTTTTGCTTGGGATCTGGGCGCACGGCGGGTGGTGCTGCGGGGCGGCTACGGGGTCTACTACAACCCCTTCGTGCTCAACATGGTCGGCGACACTCGCTTCGCGCCTCCGCTCGTTTACAGTTACACGGTGGCGAACCCCGGGTTGCCGCCCAACCTGGCCGCCGCCCGCCTGGGACTCAATCGCACCATTCTCGATGCGCGCCTGCGTAACCCCTTTGTTCAGAACTGGAATCTCACCCTGGAGCGACAGGTGTTTCGTTCCGCGGTGGTGTCAGCCGCCTATGTCGGGAGCAAGGCCGATCATCTTGCACGCTCGCGCCTGCCCAATGGCGGTCCCAACCTTCCACAGCCGGCACGCCCGGATCCATCGCAGGGCGTCATCACCCGATATGAAAGCAGCAGCTCCTCCAATTACCACAGTCTTCAGGTCACCCTCCGCGGCTCCCTTCCGAACGGGATGATTTTTCGCGGTGCTTACACCTTTGCCAAGACGATCGACGATGCCTCCGAGTACGCTGCCGTTCCCTTGTCCGAGACGAATTTGCGGTTGGACCGCGGCGTGAGCGACTTCCACATCCCCCATTTATTCAATGCGCACGTTCTTTACCCGATCCCTTGGGCAAGACGTCACCGGTTGTTCGGTGGCTGGCAAATTGGCGCCCTGGTAACTGCGCGGAGCGGGCCACCCTTCAGCATCCTCAGCAACACAAACAACCTCTCCGGTGTCCTGAACAATCGAATCATGAATATTCCCGGCACGATCATTCGCACCGGTAAAGGTCGCCGCCCCCTGGAACTGGCCCCGGGCGTGACGCCTGCGGCCCTGGCGCCGCCCGAGGGCATGCTGGGTACCCATCCTCGCAACGGTCAACAAGCGCGGGGCGCATTCGACTTCAACGCCTCCGTCTCGAAAATCTTCCTGCTCACGGAGCGCACCCGCATCGAGGTGCGCGTAGAGAGCTTCAACCTCATCAACCGAGTGAACTACGAGGTCCCAGTGTCCAACATAGCGGATCCGCTTTTCGGTTGGGTATTGACCGCGGCAGACCCGCGCCAGTTTCAACTGTCGCTGCGCGTCAAATTCTGAGGGGTGCAAGCCATGAAGAAGCAGTGGATGATCGGTTTAACTTGGGTGATCGTGTCGGGTGCGGCCGACAGTGAACAGCCGACCCGCATAGCGATCATCACAAGGTATGCGAACGACTTTCAGCGCGCCATCGCGGTGTTCGAACAGCGTTACGGCCACGGTCGAGCGGAGTTCAAAGTTCTGACCGAGAACCTTATCTGCGCCGAAGTCGCCGGCCAGCACGTCCTGTTCGTGCACGGTCGGTTTTGGAGCCCCGAGATGCGGGCCTGCACGGAAACGGTCCGTCGCGAACATGCACGCGGGATGCTTCTAGGGGCCTCCACTCCCTCGCTGGTTCAGACCAATTGGGGCGTTCGCCCCGCGGCGGAGCTGGAGGGTGCGGGCGCTTACCTGGACGAGGGCGGCGAGGAGAATCTCGTGGGTTTCCTGGCCTTTGTTTACCGCAGTGTGCGGCCGCAGAGCGGCATCGAGGCGCCTCCCGTCAAAGCGTCCGCAGAAACAGGCATATACCACCCCCGCGCGCCGGAGGTCTTCAGCTCTCTGGCCGAGTATCTGGCCTGGTACAGGCAGCTTGGGAGGGTCTCGCCCGAAGCGCCGCTGGTTGGAATCACTTTCTTCGCGATCGACTATCGCTACCGGGACACCGCCCATATTGATGCTCTCATCGATGCTCTGGAGCGCCGGGGCCTCGGCGTCATCGCGGTCTTTGCCTGGCCGCTGCGCCGCGCCGAGCCCCTGCTGTTCGAAGCGGGTGCACCGCGAGTCCGCCTTCTGCTCGCCCTGAACCTGCTGATGCGGAACCCCGACAACGAGGAGTGGCTCAAGGCTTCGGGTCTCCGGGTGATCAATCTGGTTACCACCCAGGAAACCTATGAGCAGTGGAGGCAGTCCGTGCGCGGCCTGCCGGCCGGACGGTTGAGTACGCAGATCGGGACCCCCGAACGCACGGGCGCCACCGAGCCGGTGTTGATCGCCGCAGCCGAATCGCCCGGGGGCAAGCTCAAACCTATCCCCGAGCGAATCGAAGCGGCGGCGGAAAGAGCTCAACGCTGGGTTGAATTGATCCTCACGAGGAATGAAGACAAGCGTCTCGTGCTTATTTACTACAGCAATCCTCCCGGCAAAGGCCTGCTTGGCGCCAGCTATCTGAATCTGATCCCCAGCCTCACCAACATTCTGAAACGCCTGGCTCGGGAGGGTTACACGGTGGGCGGGGCCCTTCCCGATGACGAGCAGCTCAAGCGGCTGATGCAAGTGGCGGGGGCTAACTTGGGCGATTACGCCCAGGGCGAACTCGAGACATTAGCGTCTCGCGAGCAGATCCACCTCTGGCCGGTGCGGGACTATGAAACGTATTACCGCTCGCTGCCCGCGGACTTCCGCCGGGCAGTGGAGTCCGTCTGGGGTCCTCCCGCAGCTTCCCGACTCATGACGGTGCGCAGGCACGGAGAGCTGTATTTCGTCATACCCGGCCTTCGGCTGGGCAATGTCTTTCTGGGGCCGCAGCCGCTGCGCACTAAGTATGAAGAGGCCGGGGGCACAGCACATGACCGCAACACTCCGCCTCCGCACTCCTATGTGGCGGCTTATCTCTGGTACAAGCATGAATTCGGGGCCCACGCTCTGATCCATCTCGGCCGTCATGGCACTTTGGAATGGTTGCCCGGTAAGGACGCCTTGCAGGCCGGTTCCGACGCCGGTGAAGTTCTCACCGGAAACTTGCCGCACCTGTATTTTTATCTGGTGGATGGCGGGGGTGAATTCTTGCAAGTGAAGCGCAGATCGGGGGGCGTGCTGATCAGCCACCTGACTCCGTTGCTGGTTTCATCCGGGGCGCCACCGGAGCTGCGGCAGCTCAATGACGCATTGGAGAATTATCAGCGAACCCGAGAGGACAGCCCTGACCTGGCACAAAGCTACCTGGAGACTATTCGTTTGGAGGTCCGACGGCTGGGTTTAGAGCGAACCTGGGGCGAAGGCGCCGACGGCCTGAGCGCCGAACGGTTGGTGGAACTTGCGCAGCAATACGTGGAGGAAGTGGCTTCGCAAGTCATCCCTCTGGGCCTGCATTCGATCGGCTCGTCGCCGCCTCTATCCAGGGTGCAGGCGGCTCTCGAGATGTTCATTCGTTCGGGTCTGACCGGCGTTCCTGCCGCTGAGGCCGCGGCCCTGGCCGCTCGGTGGACTGAGGCGCTGCTCTCCGGGAGCGCTGTGGATGAACCCGACGAGGCCCGGCGTAAGGTCCTGGAGGAGGCGCAGCAGTGGCTGAGCCATCTCATGCAGTCGCCGAACCAGGAGTTAGACACACTCATCAGCGCATTGGAAGGGCGTTATGTCCCGACGGGGGTTTCCGGCGATCCGTTGAGGACACCGAGCGCCCTGCCGACGGGCCGCAACATGCACGATGCGGACCCGCGATGGTTTCCCACATCTGCGGCCTGGCAACTCGGCCGGCGGATGGCCGAAAGCCTTTTAGAGGAGCAACGCGCCAAGTCAGGCCGTTACCCCGACAAGGTTTCGATGGTGCTGTGGTACGGCGAAACCGCCCGCCACCAGGGTGTAAGCGAAGCCCAGGCTCTCGCTCTGCTGGGGGTGGAACCGGTTTGGAACGGTCGTGGTGAAGTGGTGGATGTGCGCCTCATCCCGGTCGAAGAACTCAAGCGGCCGCGGGTGGACGTGGTCCTGATAATCTCGGGTCTTTATCGGGATGCCATGCCGGACAAGGTGGCGTTACTGGACAAAGCCGTGCGTCTGGCAGCCTCCGCGCCAGACGATAACCCCGTCGCTCGCAACAATCAAAAGGTCGCACAAGTCTTGATGGCGCAGGGGGTAGAGGAAAGTCTCGCGCACCGCGTAGCGGCGGCTCGCATATTTGGTCCGGCGCCGGGGGCATTCGGGGCAGGTCTCGGGGGAATCGTTACCCGCCCAGGTGACGCACAAAACCAGCACGCTGTGGCGGAGATGTATTTCCGGAACTTGGGCTATGCTTACGGCCAGGAACTTCATGGCGAGCAGGTACCGGCGAGTTTGCGGGCACAACTTGCCGACAACGAGGTTGTAATCCATTCGCGCTCCACGAACCTTTACGGCGTGCTGGACAACGACGAGACTTTTCAATTCGCGGGTGGACTTTATGCAGCCTCTGCGGTCGCCTCCGGAAAAGCACCTCAATTTCTGATCTCCAACGTCCGGCAGGCGGGACGAGAGCGCTGGGAGGCCATGAAATCGTTCCTGGAGCGCGAACTGCGCACCCGCGCCTGGAATCCCAAGTGGATCGAAGCCATGAAGGCATCGGGCTACGGTGGGGCCCGCGAGCTTGCCCGGCAGATCGAGCATCTTTACGGCCTCCGCGCAACCGCACCGGATCAGGTGAGCGCCGATGTCTGGCAAGAAGTATTCGATGTTTACATCCGGGACAAATTCAAGCTCGAGCTGCCAAGGTTCTTCAAGGAGCAGAATCCGCATGCGCAGCAGGTGCTGGCCGCCCGACTCATCGAAGTGGACCGTCTGGGAATTCACCGGTTCTCAGAAGCGGATCGCCGCCTGTTGCTTGCCGCTTATATTGATTCGGTCGTCCGGGCGGGCGCCGGCTGTTACTTTACGGTCTGTGGACATACCAAATTGACCCGATATGTCCGGCGCGAAGCTCGTCGTCTTGCCGCCGCGCCCCCGCAAGACCTGAAGCTTTTCCAGCAGCAACTGGCCAGCGTTACGGTTCCTGCGGAAAGCTCGAGAGGTCCCCTGCCAGAGCCAAGGCCGCCTCAGTCTTCAAACATCCGCCCGTCGCAAGTCCGGCCGCTTTTCGACAGGATCGTGATTCGGCCCATCGTCGAGGACCTGATTCGGGCCAAGAAGCGCGAAGAGATCACTCTAGGCTTTCTTTTGAGTCTGCTGGTGACCGTCGCTGCGGGCTCCGTCCATGGTTTGTTGCGGCGGAGGTTGCTGGCTCGGTACCGGTTGCTTGCCCTGAATCTCGCGCGACGGTAGCGTCACCGGGTCCAGGCGCCACCGGTCACTGACCCAAGATTCAAGCTTTGTACGTGTGGGACTCCGGGGCAGCAGTCAACGATCGCCGTCGAGGTCAACGGCATCCTAGAATGGCTGTGTTAACCCTTATGGGCGCGCTGCTCTCGCTGTGCCTGCTGGCGGCAGGCGGCCTCGAGCTGACGGGCCGCATCGAACCGGCGCCGCAGCAGGCGTTCGTGACGCTCACCGGGGCCACCGAGCCGTTCACCGCCGGCGTCGTCGCAGGCCCGGACGGGCGGTTCCGCTTCCGCAACCTGGCGCCCGGCGCCTACACGCTCACCGTGCTGGCGCCGGGGCGCGGCGAAGTGTGGCGGACGGTGCACCTCGATGCCGCGACGCCCGGAGGCCGCCTCGATCTCGTCATCCCCTTCGATCCGGCGGCGCACACGGCGGCCGAGGGCCAGACCGTCTCGGTCGAGACGTTGCGCATCCCCAAGCGCGCCTTGCGCCACTATCGCCGTGCGCTGGAGGCCCTGGCCCGCTACGATGCCGACGGGGCGGTGGGGGAACTTCGCCGCGCGGTCGAACGGGCGCCGACGTTTGCCGCGGCCTGGAATCAGTTGGGCACGATCGCCTACCAGCGAGGGCTTCGGGAAGAGGCGGAAGGTCACTTCCGTGAGGCGCTGCGGCATGAGCCGGGCGCTTACTCGCCGCTGGTCAATCTGGGCGGCGTGCTCGTCAACCTGGGACGCTTCCAGGAGGCCCTGGACGTGAACCGCGAAGCGGTCCGCCGGCAGCCTGCGGACGCGCTGGCGCGCGTCCAGCTCGGGGCGGCTCTCTGGGGCTTGAGCCGCACCGAGGAAGCCATCGAGCATCTGCGGGAAGCCATACGTCGGGATCCGGATCATTTCTCTCAGCCGCAGTTGCTGCTGGCCGAGATTTACGCGGAGCGTTCCGACCGCGCCGCCGCCGTCCGGCTTCTGGAGGAGTTTCTGGCCCGGCGTCCCGGCGCGCCGGAGGCGGCTCGGGTACGGCAGCGGCTGGAGCATCTGAAATCGTCGGCGCCCGTACGGTGATCTTCCCGGAACAGTCGGCAAACCGCTACCATGAGTAGTGGAGGAATGGCCGAGTGGTTGAAGGCGGCGGTCTTGAAAACCGCTAGGGCCGGAAGGCCCTCGGGGGTTCGAATCCCTCTTCCTCCGCCAGCCCCTGCGAGGCTCCCGGAAGCCGCTGTTCCTGTGACGATCGCGTTACCGCGTTCCGGCGGCACCCCTGTGCTATCATGAGAAACTTCTCGAAGCAAGACAAGGCGGCGAGGGAGGGCGTGCGTCTCAGCGGTTGACGGGCCGGCACGGATTGTGCCCTGCGAGGATCATGGCCGGATCCGGTTCATCAGCGATTCGATTCCGGGAGCGGGCCGAGTTGCTCGACTTCCTGTTGGAAGTGGCCGCGGTCACTTCCGAGACGCTCAACCTCGAGCAACTGATGGCCAGCCTGGCGGAGATCATCGCCAAGGTCATTCCTTACGAGTTGTTCGCCATTCTGCTTTACAGCGAGCGCCTGGGCGCGTTACGCATCCGTTACGCCATCGGACACCGGGAAGAGATCGTGCGCAATCTGCTGGTGGCCCTGGGTGAAGGCATCACAGGCGCGGCCGCGGCTTCGCGCGAAGCCATCTTGGTTCCCGACGTGCGCAAGGATGCGCGGTATCTGAGCGGCGTGGATGCCGTGCGCTCGGAGCTGGCCGCCCCCATGATCGCGCGCGGCAAGCTGGTGGGCGTCATTGACGTGCAATCCACGCGCGTCAACGCCTACACGGAGTACGATCGCGCCTTGCTGAAGTTGATCGCCTCGCGCGCCGCCACCGCTATAGACAACGCCCGGCTTTACCGGCGCGTGGAGCGGCAGAACCGGACGCTGGCGACGCTGGCCCACCTGGCGCGCGACTTCTCCATCCTGGATCTGGAGCAACTGCTGGCGCGCATCGCCCAGGGCATCAATCGTCTGATCAACTACGATGCATTCAGCATCCTGCTGGTGGACGAGGAGCGCCACTGCCTGCGCCACCGCTTCAGCATCCGCTACGACCAGCGTGTCGAGCTCGACCAGATCCCGCTGGGCAAAGGCATCACGGGCGCCGCCGCCCAGCTTCGCGAAGTGGTGCGGGCCGACGATGCCCTGGCCGATCCGCGCTACATCCCCTCGCACCCGGACGTCCGCTCGGAGGTCGCCGTGCCGCTGATCGTGCGCGATCGCGTCATCGGCGTCATGGATCTGGAAAGCGGACGCCGGGCGTACTTCACCGACGAACACGTGCGCATGCTCAGCCTGCTGGCCCCGCAAATCGCCATCGCCGTGGAGAACGCGCGGCTGTACGAAGAGATCGCCGAGCGGCAGAAGCAAATGGAGCAGGATCTGGAAGCCGCGCGGGAACTGCAATCGGCGCTGGTGTGGCGCACGCCGCCCGAGATCGAAGGTCTGGATGTGGCGGTAGGCTATCGTCCCGCGCGACAGGTCAGCGGGGATCTGTGTCACTTTTACCCGCTGGATGGCGGCGAGGCGCTCATCACGCTGGGCGACGTCAGCGGGAAGGGAATCGCAGCGGCCCTGTATGGCGCCCTGGTCAATGGACTGCTGATGAGCCTGGCCCCGCGCCGTCGCTCGCCCGCCGCGCTGATGAAGGCGCTCAATCAGGCCTTGCTCGAGCGGCAAGTCTATGCACGTTACGTGACCCTGCTGACGCTGCGCTGGCTGCCGGCGCAACGCCAGATCGTCATGGCAAACGCGGGCGGCATGCCTCCCGTACTGTGCCGCCAGGGCGAGATACTGAAGCCGCGCGTGGAAGGGATCCCGCTCGGGCTGATCGCCGATGCCGAGCACGAGGAAGTCGTGCTGCACGGCAAGCCCGGGGACCTGGTCCTGCTGTATTCCGACGGCCTGCCGGACCAGGCGAACGAACAAGGCGAGGAGTACGGGCGGGACCGTTTGCTGGAAGCGCTGCGGCGGGCTTGCGACTTGTCGCCGCAAGCTGTCGTGGATGCCGTCTTCGCAGACCTGGACGAGTTCAGCGCGGGAGCGGGGCCCTCGGACGATCAAACCCTGCTGGTGCTGCGACTGCGATGACTCCCGTCAACCCGTTCCAATACCGAGACGGCGTGCTCCACTGCGAGCAGGCGGATTTGAGTGAAATCGCCCGACGCGCGGGCACGCCTTGCTACGTTTACTCGCGCGCCGGCATCCTGCAACGCCTGCGCGCGTACGACGAGGGCCTGGGAGAGATCCCGCACCTGGTCTGCTACGCCGTCAAGGCCAATTCCAATCTGGCCGTGCTGGCCTTGTTGGCTCAGGCAGGGGCCGGCTTCGACATCGTCTCCGGGGGCGAGTTGTTTCGCGTGCGGCAGGCCGGAGCGCCCGCATCGCGCGTCGTCTTTTCGGGAGTGGGCAAGACGGCCGAGGAGATCGAGTACGCCCTCGAAGAAGACATCCACAGTTTCAACGCGGAGTCGGAAGAAGAACTGCACCTGATTGACGCCCTGGCCGCCCGGCGGGGCGTGAAGGCGCGGGTCGCGCTGCGCGTCAACCCGGATGTCTCCGCGGAAACTCATCCCTACATTGCCACCGGCTCGCGCGAGCACAAGTTCGGCATGGACGCGGCGCAAGCGCCTGCCATCTGGCAGCGGGCGCAACGACTGCGCAACATTTCCCTGGAAGGCCTGAGCTGCCACATCGGCTCGCAACTGCTGGACCCGGGCCCGATTCTGGCGGCGGCCGACGTCATGCTGGAACTGGTGCGCAGGATTCGACAGGCCGGTTACGTCGTGCGCATGCTCGATCTGGGCGGCGGGCTGGGTGTGGCCTACCGAGCCGGGGAAAGCACCCCCGACGTGGCCGACTTCGCCTCGTGTGTGGCGCGCAAAGTAGCGGGGGCGGACTTGTTCCTGATCCTCGAGCCCGGGCGCTCGATCGTGGCCGAAGCCGGCGTGCTGCTCACGCGAGTTCTCTATCGCAAGCGCGCGGATTCGAAAGAGTTCGTGGTGGTGGACGCGGCCATGAACGACCTGATCCGTCCCGCCCTGTACCAATCGCACCATGAAATCTGGCCGGTACGCCTGAGCACGCGCCCGGAGATCCTGGCCGATGTCGTCGGTCCGGTGTGCGAAACGGGCGACTATCTGGCGCGGGACCGCCGCATGGCGAACGTGCTGCCCGGCGATCTGCTTGCGGTGGCCACTGCCGGAGCGTACGCCTTCGTCGCTGCCTCCAACTACAATTCACGCCTGCGCCCTCCGGAAGTCCTGGTGGAAGGCGATCGCTGGCGGATCGTCCGCGCCCGTGAGTCGTACCGGGATTTGATCCGGGGCGAAACGATCTGAGCGCGTACGCGGTACAATCCGGCTTATGCTCACCCGGAGGGAATTCGGCTCTCTTTCTCTGACCGGGCTGGCGGGCCTCGCGCAAAGCAGTCCCCAGGGGGCCTGGTCGGGCCCCGCCGTGGTCAAAACCGTATTCATTGCTGTAGCCCAACCCACCTGGCCGAATCCGCAATTCGACGTCGAGCGCGCCCGGCGCGAGGCGGCGGCGCGCCTGTCGGAATGGGAGGCGCGCCATCCCGGCCTGCTGCGCCTGACGGGCGGCGACATGGTGCGAACGGGAGATGAAGCTGCTGCCTGGGCGCGTGGGCTCGACCGGGAAACAGTAGACGGGGTTGTTGCCGTCACGCTCACTTCGGGTTCCGACGGCATGGTGCTGGCGGTAGCCAAAGGCGGCGTCCCGACGCTGCTGTGGAACCAGCCGTACCTGGGCCACGCCTGGGGAAGCATGGCCGCGTGGGTGCGAGCCGGCAATCGCGGCGACGTGTTGACATCGAGCGATGCGGGCGATCTCGATATCTACGCGCGCATCTTCTACGCGGTTCACATGCTGCGCACGAGCAAGGTGGCGGTCGTGGTCCCGGAGCGTGCTCGCGAGAGCCACAGTTCACAAGCCGCCGAATTCACGCGCCGTTACGGGACGAGCTTCGAGTACCTGAGCTACGGCGATTTGAAGGCAGCCTGGGAAGCCGTGCCCGCAGGCGAGGCCGAACAGGAAGCCGACCGGTTCGTGCGCAGCGCGCTGCGCGTCGTCGAACCCTCGCGCGAGGAAATCGTGCGCGCTGTGCGTTTCTACCTGGGCGTGAAAAAGCTGCTCGCCGAACGCAAAGCCAACGCGATCACCATAGACTGCCTGGGCGGCATCCAGCGTCGCGAGCTGCCGGGATATCCGTGCGTGGCCTGGTCGCGGCTGGATGACGAAGGCCTGTACGGCGTCTGCCAGGCCGATCTGAACTGCACCATGACGCAGTTGCTGCTGACGCCCCTGACCGGCAAGCCCGGCTTCGTCTTCAATTCGGTGTTCGATTCGGGACGCAACGAGCTGATCCAGAGCCACTGCACGGCGCCTACCGCCATGCAAGGCATCGGCGGCCCGCGCTCGCCGTACATCGTGCGATCCCATCTGGAAACGGCGGAGGGAGTTTCCTTGCAAGTGCTGATGCCGGAATCCGGCGTGGTGACGGTGGCCGGCTTTGACGGGCCGCAGAGGCTGCGG
>Ga0308390_1001277_pt1 | contig 16519 bp, 11 predicted proteins | sample Hotspr2Sample149_FD_202358 | JGI IMG/M metagenome (GOLD analysis project Ga0308390, IMG submission 202358) | Hot spring phototrophic mat microbial communities from Mushroom Spring, Yellowstone National Park, Wyoming, United States - 20040719_149 ...
GCACATTCTGTCACTGGGCGAAGGGGAAACCGTTGGCATCGTGACGGGGAATTATGATGACTACCTTCTGTGGCGGGATCGTCACGCGGAGTCCTCGGATGCGGCACGAGCGGCCGGGGAATCGGTGCAGTCCCGTCTGACCGGGGTGGAAGAATCCAGACCGCTCCGTGATTCCGGACGGCGGAAACTGACCTGGGCGGAACAGCGTGAACTGGAGCAACTGCCCGGGCTGATTGAACAGCGGGAGCAGGAACTGGCGGAAATAGAGACCCTCCTGGGACAGGAAGGCTTCTACGCCCAGGATTTCAGGGTGGTTCAGGATACCCTGGCGAAAATGGAAGCACTGAAAGAGGAAATCTCGCGGCTGTATGACCGATGGTCGGCATTGGAGTTCCTGAAAGAGGGGAACAAAATGTAGTAAAAAATGCCGGAACATCCGAAAATGTTCCGGCGGCCATGCGACTGTAGATCGAATGTCCCTGGAAGTTCAGGTGGTTGGCGCGTAGTCTCCCTTGTCCACGTAATACCGCAGTGTCGGGCCGACGTATATCTGCCGAGGCCGCTGAATGCGCAGATCCGGGTCCTGACGCATTTCCAGGAAATGGGCAATCCATCCGGGCATTCGACCGATAGCGAACAGCACGGTAAACATGTTCGTGGGGATACCCAGAGCGCGGTAGAGAATGCCGCTGTAGAAATCGATATTCGGATACAGTTTGCGCTCGATAAAGTATGGGTCGCTGAGCGCGATTTCTTCCAGATGCCGCGCGATGTCCAGCAGGGGATCGGAAATTTTCAGTTCCGTGAACATCTTTTCCACCAGCGAGTGGAGCAGTTTCGCGCGGGGATCGTAATTTTTGTACACCCGGTGGCCGAAGCCCATCAGCCGGAAGTTGCTGTTTTTATCCTTGGCCAGGGTCAAGTATTTTTTGTAGTCCTGATTGTCGTCGTAAATCATCTGGAGCATGTTCAGTACGGCTTCATTGGCACCTCCGTGGAGTCTGCCCCACAGCGCGTTCACGCCGGCGGAAACAGAGGCGTAGATATTCGCGCCGGAACTCGACACCATGCGCACCGTGGAGGTGCTGCAGTTCTGTTCATGGTCCATGTGCAGGGTCAGCAGCGTGTCCAGCGCTTTTTCCATCAGGGGATGCACTTCGTATTCTTCCGCGGGGGAAGCGAACATCATGCGCAGGAAATTGGCAGCGTAACTGAATTTTGCCTTCGGGTAAATGTAGGGCAGTCCTACGGACTTCCGGTATGAAAACGCGGCAATGGTTTTCACCTGTCCGATCAGCCGTTTCACGTTGAGCAGGACATGCGCGTCGTCTTCCGAGTCGTGGGGATAAAAGGAAGACATGGATGAGATCATGGACCCGAGGATGTTCATGGGATGCGCGTGGGATGGGAAGTGATCCAGGAAACTCACCTGTCCCGAGTGGATGAAACTGTTTCGGGTAAGATCTTCACGCCACTCCAGGAACTGTTCCCGGTTCGGCAGTTCACCGAAAAGCAAGAGGTAAGCGGCGGCCGAATAGGGGACTTTTCCGGCGATTTCTTCGATTGGGTATCCCCGGTACCTCAGAATGCCGGCTTCCCCATCGATATAGGTGATGGCGCTTTTGCAGGAACCGGTGTTGACGTATCCGGGATCATATGTAACCGCCCCAGTCGTGTCCCGCAGTTTTCTGATGTCGATGGCCAGTTCGTTTTCCGTACCCACGAAGGTAGGGAACTCGTACTCCTTGCCGTCCAGAATCAACTTGGCGTTGCTCATGGGCGTTCTCCTCTCTTGGTTTGGGGTTCCCTGAACCGGATTTTATGTATTTTACAAAAAATCAAGATTACCATGCCTCCATTCCATTCGGTTAACCCCTTTCCTTAAACTTTCATTCCGGCACGGCCCAAGGTACTATATCAGAAACGGATTTTTGGGTGTTCGGGTCTATCCAGATACGTGTCAGTCAGGAACATGGAGATCAAGTGATGCTGAGTCGAAATCTGTGTTTGATGCTGTTGGTGAATTGGTGCTGGCTGGCGGGGCTGGCCGAATATGTCAGCGCGGAGGATGCCGTACCGATGCGGGTGGGTGCGGCACGGGAAGTGATTACGCCACCTATGGGGGTCTTCCTGGGGGGATACGAATACAATCGCCGTGCCACAGGTGTGCATGATGACCTGTATGCCTCGGCGGTTGTTTTCGAGAACGGAACGGCGGCCGTGGCCCTGGTGGTACTTGACGCCCTGAGCATTCAGCCTTTTGTCACCCGGCCAATCACCAAAGAGGCCGCGGCAAAGGTGAACCATCCGCTCCTGCCGCCGGATCGCGTGATAGTCCAGGCCACCCACAGCCACGCCGCGCCGGATCTCACCGGCATATATGGGGCCGACCCAACCCACTCGGGGCTGGACATGAATTATGTCAGCCAGGTGGTGCACGCCGCGGCGGAGGCGGTCAGCAAAGCATGGGCACAACGGCAACCGGTGAAGTTATACTGGCGCCAGACCGAATGCCGGGGGTGGGTGGATAACGACAGTGAGCCGGAAATTCTGGATCCTTTGGTTGTGGTGCTCGAAGCAAGGAACGGAGAAGGCAAAACCATCGCGACCCTCACGAACTTCGCGGCTCATCCCACCGTTCTGGCTGGCGACAATACCCTGATCAGCGCGGACTGGGTTTGGGGATTCTATACCGCGATGCGCAAGGCGCTGCCCGGCGAGCACCTGTTTCTGCAGGGCGCTATCGGCGCGTGGATTCAGCCTAAAACCCCCGATCATACTTTTGAGCGGTGTACCGCTTACGGAGAAAGCCTGGCCTCGGCGGTGTTGCATGCCTCCGCCCTTCCACTGGACGGTACCGCGATCGAAGTCCGGCGGAAAACCTTCTCCATGCCCCTGCGGAATGAAACATTCAAGCAAATGACTCAATTGAATCTGACTCCCCGGAATCTCGACGGTGATACCGTGGAGACCGAAGTGGCCTGGTTCCGGATCGGAAGTGCCGAATTCGCAACCCATCCAGGCGAGACCGCTCCGGAGTTCGCGGCTGAAACGCGAAAGATGATGCGGACGGAAGGCCCGAAATTCGTGCTCGGTCTGGGGTTGGATCATCTGGGTTATATTCTGCCGGTCCGATATTTCGACCGCACGGCGGAAATCCGCTTCGCCGATTATCTGGTCAGCATGTCCCCAGGCAGGGATGCGGGGGAGGCCATGCTTGCCGCCCTTCGTGAGATGATCCGGGGGAACTGAGATCGCGCCGCCAGCCGCGGCCGTGCCGTTTCGGGTACAATATGCCGCTGTTACGGCATTTTCCGAATGGAAGGTAGGGCCATGGCCAAAATCTGTTTTCTGGGCGCGGGCAGTACTGTATTCGCGCGGAATGTCCTGGGTGACTGCATGCACGTGGAGGCGTTGCGGGGCAGCAGGGTCAGTCTGGTGGATATTGATCCTGAACGGCTTCGGGATTCTCAGCGGGTTGTGGATAAACTGAATGCCGCCCTGAATGCGGGTTTTCAGGTGGAGGCATTCCTGGCTGCCGACGCCGAGTCCGCCCTGCGCGGTGCGGACTATGTGATCAACGCGATCCAGGTGGGGGGCTATGAACCGGCAACAGTGCGGGATTTCGAAATTCCCAGGCGGTTTGGACTGCGACAGACCATTGGGGATACGCTGGGGATCGGAGGAATTTTCCGCGCGTTGCGGACGATACCGGTGCTGCTGGAATATTGCCGGATCATAGAACGGGTATCTCCGAACGCACTGTTACTGAACTACGCGAATCCCATGGCCATGCTGACCTGGGCGGTGCTCAAAGCCACATCGGTGCGGTGTGTTGGACTCTGTCACAGCGTGCAGGTCTGCGCGTCCCACCTGTGCGAAGAGTTGGATCTTCCTTCGGATAACCTGAAGTGGCGTATCGCAGGAATCAACCATCAGGCCTGGTTGCTTGAAATTTCCCGGAATGGCGTGGATTTATATCCGGAGATCAAGCGCCGGGCACGGCTGGAGACCTACCGGGTCCGGGACGCGGTACGGTTTGAAATCATGCATCGCTTTGGATATTACGTGACAGAATCCAGCGAACACAACGCCGAGTACACACCATGGTTTATCAAAAGCACCCATCCGGAACTGATTGACCGCTACCGGATTCCGCTGGATGAATATCCCCGACGCTGCCGGGAACAGATTACGCAGTGGAGGCAACTGCGGGAATCGCTGCTTTCAGAATCGGCGCTTGCGCACGAACGAACCCATGAATACGCTTCCTATATACTCGAAGCGGTTGAGACGGGCCGACCCTACACCTTCGGAGGCAACGTGCTGAATACCGGGCTGATTCCCAACCTGCCGTACGGCTGTTGTGTCGAGGTAATGTGTGTGGCGGACCGAAACGGGATCACGCCGACCTGCGCGGGCCCCCTGCCGACCCAGTGCGCCGCTGTGAACCGAACCAACATCAATGTTCAGGAACTGGCCGTGGAAGCGGCCCTGACCCGAAACCGGGAGCGGGTGTATCAGGCCGCTCTGCTGGATCCGCACACTGCCGCCGAATTAAGCATTGATGAAATTGTGGCAATGTGTGACGCCTTGTTTGATGCCCATCGGGACATGATGCCGGAGTACCATTGACCCTTTGACCCACGGCGGAATTGCCGCCTCAGGATGTGACTGTGACACCACCTAAAGAAAAACAACTGCCGCTGGTGGCCATTTGCGGCCGTCCCAACGTGGGCAAGTCTACCCTGTTCAACCGGATTATCGGGAAGCAGCGGGCTATTGTTCACGATGAGGAGGGCATCACGCGGGACCGTTTCTACGGTACGGCATCCTGGTTCGGGCGGCGGTTCCGGATAGTAGATACAGGCGGCATCATGGAAAACCCGGTGGACGAGATTTCCCGCAAGATGCAGGAACAGGTCATGGCGGCGTTGCGTGAGGCGGACGTCATTCTGTTCGTGGTCGATGGCCGGGCGGATATTACGCGGACCGATCACGTGGTGGCCGAATCGCTTCGGCGGCTGGGCAAGCCAGTGCTGCTGGCCGCCAATAAACTGGATAACGCCGCCCAGGAATCCCTGAGCGTGGAATTCTACGCGCTGGGTCTCGGTGATCCGATGCCGGTTTCCGCAACCCATAACCGTGGCGTTGAGGATCTGATGCGCGTCGTCTGTGATCTGTTGGGGCAACCGGAGACAGTTGATTCGGCTGATGGAGTGGAGAACATTGCGTCCTCTTCCGATATCCCAACCAGTCCCGATAAATTGGCGGAGGAACCGGATCTGTCGGCGCCGGACGCGGTGATCCGGGTGGCTGTGGTGGGCCGGCCGAATGCCGGTAAATCATCCTTCATCAACGCCCTGCTGAACGAGGAACGCGTGATTGTTTCCACAGTGCCGGGTACAACCCGGGACGCAATCGACGTGGAATTTTCCTGGCAGGGTCGGAATTACCTGCTGGTCGACACGGCGGGCCTGCGGCGCAAGGCAGGTATAAAGAAGGAAGTCGAGAAATTCAGCGTCGCTCGAACACTGCGGGCGGTACGTCAGGCGGATGTATGCGTGGTGATGATAGATGCCATCGAAGGACTGGCCGATCAGGATAAAAGAATCATCGGCTATGCGATGGAACAGGGAACGGCGATCGTGCTGGCTTGGACCAAGTGGGACCTTGTGGAAGACAAGGACCGCAGGTTCCGGCAACTGGCGGAGATGATTGAACGGGAAATGCCCCAGATTCACTTTGTGCCTCGGGTGACCATTTCCAATGTCACAAAGCAGCGGGTGTTTGCCGTGCTGGAGCATGTGAACCGGGTGGCCGAATCCTGCCGGAAACGGATACCTACCGCGGAATTGAACCGGCTGATGGAAGCGGTAAAGGCCCGCCATAATCCGCCGAGCCAGAAGGGCAAACATGCCAAAATTCTGTATGCCACCCAGGCGGGCATAAAACCCACCGTATTTGTCCTGTTCGTGAACCAGAAACGGCTGTTTCATTTCAGTTACCTGCGGTATATTGAGAACACGCTCCGCGATGCGTACGGATTTGAGGGCGTGCCCATCCGGATCGAACTGCGTGAGGAGACCCGCTGAATGGAACAGGGTGCGACATGGATGGTGTATATCATTCCGGCCCTGTGTATGGCCGGATCCTACCTGCTGGGCTCCATCCCCACGGGATTATGGCTTGGCCTGTATCTTCGCGGCGTGGATATCCGGAAGGAAGGCAGCCATAATATCGGCGCGACCAATACTTTCCGGGTTCTGGGTAAAGGCTTTGGGCTGGCGGCCCTGGCTGGAGATGTCTTCAAGGGTTGGCTGCCCGTAACCTTGACCACTCAATTTATGGCGTCCGACTGGCCGTGGCTTCCCCTGTTGTGCGGACTTTCTGCCGTACTGGGTCATACCTTTTCAGTTTTTCTTCTGTTTCGGGGCGGAAAGGGTGTGGCCACGGGCACAGGAGTCTACCTGGCGCTGGCACCTGTGCCTACCCTGATTGCCGCGGTGGTCTTCGCGATTGCTTTCGGGGCCACACGTATGGTCAGCGTAGGTTCCATCAGTGCGGCGTCTGTCCTGGCTGTGACGGTACTGGTGCTGCCTGGAATGGAACTGCCGGTCAAAGTGGTAACGCCTTTGCTGGCTGCTCTGGTTATCTGGAAACATCGGGATAACATCCGCCGAATTATCGAGGGAAAGGAAAACCGGATTTTCTGATGACGGACGGCTCGGCGGAGTGACCGGGACAGCGGGGCAGGATTGAATGCGTGATCACACACACTGAGAGCGGTCTACGGGGCCAGAAGTGGGTATGGGTTATCGGGACGGGAGGGGCTGTCCTTGCGCTGTACGTGCTGATGATGGCCCGGATGGTGACCGGCGAAGACGGGGGAGAGTTCGTCACGGCGGCATGGACCTTTGGGATACCGCATCCGCCCGGGTATCCGCTGTACTGCCTGCTGGCCGGTGGATGCTGTCGTCTGCCCGGCCTGACGCCTGCTGCCGGTGTGGCGCTGTTTTCAGCTGTATGTGCTGCCGTAACCGTTTCGCTGCTGGCCATGCTGGCTACAAAACTCTTCGGTGACGCGCTGGCGGCGGCTATGGCTGCGCTACTGTTCGCGGTAACCCCTGCTTTCTGGAAACATGCCCTGATTCCTGAGGTATACGCGCCAACCGCACTGCTGACCGTACTGTTATGGCTTGCCGTGGTGGAGTTTGATCGGACGGGCCGTCGGACTTGGCTGTGGGGAATTGCCGTGGCAACCGGTTTGGGACTTGCCATGCACAACACTTTTTTACTACTGGCATTTCCCACGGCCATGCTGGTGCTGTGGCGGGACCGTTCTTCCGCAAACGGTTTTGTGGGTCTCCCTTGGCGGTTGTATGCGGGATGTGTTCTGCTGGCGCTGTGCGGCTGGGCCGTGTGGCAGCTCTACCTTCCGATCCGTTCCCTGGCGGATCCTCCGCTGGATTGGGGTAATCCCGAAACATGGTCTGCCTGGTGGCGGCATATCCGGCGTACCCAGTATGACTTTATGGTGATGGCCCAGCCCCGCATCTGGCCCAGAGTGGTCGCCCAGATCCGGATGATGGGCTCACTGTATCTGGAACAGGGATTCTTTCCACTGGATTTGCTGGGCTTTGCCCTCCTGTGGAGGACATGCCGCCACAGGGCCGTGTATCTGGCTGGTTGCGCGCTGGTCGTGGTGACCGGTTTCACCTTCTGGCAGAACCCCGAACCCACACGGGAGTGGCGTCTCGTGATGAGTGTTTTTCCCATTCCCGCGTATATGGCTGCCACCCTCTGTGTGGCCCTGCTGCTGTCCCGGCTGCGCCATAAGGCCGGCGCTTTCCGGATTGGCCGGCCAGCGATAACCCTCTTAATAGGCGCGTATATTCTGTTCCTTTTCGCGATACGTTTTCCGGAGATGGACCGCCGGGGGTTCACCTGGGCACGGGATTATGGCCTGAATCTGCTGCGGTCCCTGCCGACGAACGCCGTTTATGTCTCAAACTCTGACCATGGCAGTTTTTCCGTGCTCTATCTGCAGTCGGTGGAAGGTATCCGCAGGGATGTCGCCAACGCCCGGGTATACGGATATCTTACTCCTCCTGACACGGACCGTTTGCCGAAGCAGTGGCGGGAGCGAATCAATCCATTCCTGCCCAGAAGCCGGGAATGGCCGGTTCTGGAACAACTGGTGCTGGTTTCGGACCGGCCCTGGTTTTTTGAACAATACCCGGTGTTTTCGGCGGCATCGGGGATCCGTGTCATACCCTGGGGCCTTTTGTGGCGGGCTTTAAAGCCAGGGGAAATAGTCCCCGAAGGGAATCCGTGGGCGCTTTACCGCTGGCCGGATTTCCGGGATCGAAGAAAGGACTTCACCGCGGATCTGATCGCCTGTGATCTTTTGTTCGCACGGGCGGCCGGCTATCTCTGGCAGGTGCGCGCGGAGATCCGGCCGGATCCGACCGTGGCAGCGGCCTGGCGGCAGCGCGCCGTCACGCTGATCAACACCGGTCTGGAGATTTATGGCCCCGATGATGGTGCCATGCTGAATAATGCGGGGGTGCTGTGCGCCCGTTTTGGCGCGTACCGGGAAGCGCTTTCGTATTTTGAACGGGCCGTCCGCAGCCTGCCCTGGTCGAGGTCGATTCGAGCCAATCTCGAACGTTGCCGATCCCGACTGGCCGTTCAGGAATAATCTGTACTCAGGTGATGGGGCATGCCGCCCACCAGTACTTGATTATCGCTGTTGTCAAAACAATAGTACACCCGGAAACAATGCCGCCGATCCCAGCTGTTGCCTTTCTTTAAGTGACGTTCAAGGAAAAAACGCTTGTCATTGTGAACGATTTCATACTCCTCGGCATTATTACCGCCGGTTTTGGATTCGCCGAGGGATGGTTCTTCCTTAAGGTGAAGTGATTTTAAGCCCTCCTTCCATTGTTTTCGTGGTTCTTCGATGTTTCCCCCTTTCAGGTTCATTTCCCGGTAAGGCCCCGCCAGCAGCGCCAGCGCTTTATAAGCCAGTATTGGGTCTTCGTATTCAGCATCTTTGAGCATACGGCGCGCGCGAGAATGCAGCAAGAGCCGTCCGGCCAGTTCCGTGTCTGCCCACTCGATCAAATTGTCCCATGTGCATTCTTCATCAGCCGGAACATGATCCTTCCAGTTCCAGGTAGACGAAGGCCGAGCGGCTTCTTTGCGGTTGAGACTGGTAATTTTCGCTTTGAGCCCGCTGATTTCACGATTGAGATCCTGAATCTGCTGTTCTTTTTCCTTAATTTCACGACCTCTGGCCGCCAGCAACTCATTCAGCTCTTCAACATCCTTCTTTAATGTTTCTATCTCATCCTCATACAGAGGGAGGAGACTGCTGTCGCTTTCGGTGGCATTTTCCCGTTCTGTTTCCAACCGACGGCGTCGTATATCCGTCAGGGTGGGAACAAACTCCCGATCCAACGGCGCAAAGCGGATTTCGTTAAAGAGGGTTTTCTTCAGATAACGCTGGAAGGCTTCCGCTCCGAAGTGTTTTCCTTTGTAATCCGTGAAATCATGGATATCATCCGTTGGATTGGTATGGATGCGGAATCGTTTAGCCTTCTCAGGAGTGTCAGGATCAAATCCGGCATAACATAAGCCGACCCATCCGGCTTCCATACGGGCGGTAGTTCCGGCTTTCAGGTTCCAGACAGCGATCTGTTCGTGATCCAACACCGCCCAGTGAGCGGCACCGACAGCGTCAGCGGCAAAAACTTCATGGTTGAACCCCGTGGAAATTCGGGGCGCAGTTCGTTCCACGCAGATCACCAGAGGCAGTTTCCGTTCCGGGGAGATAGCGAATTGAAAAAGTTTTTCGACTTCTTTCGGGGTGTTGACGTGCCATGGACCCAGCGTTGTCTGACGGCCGTCGGTCCAAAGCATTCCGGTAACCGCAAGATCTTTGACAATACGCGGCCTGAGGAGATGAATCTCTTTTCCCTGGGCCATGGGCAGATTGCGGCAGTAGACAGTTATGCTGACCCGAACGTCGTCCGTGTTTTCCCGGGCCAGCACCACCTCGGTGATCCATTGCCGTCCAGGGACAGGCACGGCATTTTCGCCAATGCCGCTGTCGGGCATTTCGTTGCGCATGGCCCAATATTTCTGCTCCAGCGACTCAGTGGTGATTACCTGACCATGCTCTTCCACGCGGTATGCGCAGCCCTCACGCATGGCTTGAGGCAGGGGATCCGGATACTTTTCCTGCATCCAGTTCAGGGTGATTTCCCTGGCGCGGCTGAAACAGTCCAGCGGGGAAGTAATTTCTCTGGTAGGTTTGAGATATCCGTGGAAATGATACGTCTTGATCATTTCCGCCCGGCCGGGATTGATAGGCCTGAAAGCGGGAGCATTGGTTTCTGTCATGGCGTGTCTCCTCGGGATTGCCTGATAAAACGCCGGTAACGTATTATCAGAAGGGGCCCGTGGGCTGCAAATCCGGGAGACATTCAGTGACTCAGAAGACGGCGGGACAGCAGCGGTCAAAAATAGATCTGGATACCATACCCTATAAACCTCCGCGTCCCAAGACCTTTGTTCCGAAAGTGGCGCTCGTGGGATGCGGCGCGGTGGCACCCAAGCATCTGGCGGCCTGTCGCGCGCTGGAATTTCCTGTTGCAGCCCTGTGTGATGTGGATGAAGCCAAAGCCCGCCGGTTGCGGGATGAGTTTTTTCCCGATGCCGCGGTATTTGTCGATTACAGGCGGATGCTTCGGGAGTGCGAAGCGGATATTGTTGATATTGCCACGCCTCCTGAAGGACGCGCCCTGATCATCGAGGATGCGCTTTGCAACGGACGGCACGTCTTGAGTCAGAAACCGTTCGTGACCGATCTTGATCGGGGACTGCAGCTGGTGGAACTTGCTGAAAGTCAGGGACTGAAACTTGCGATCAACCAGAACGCCCGCTGGGCGCCTCATTTCAGTTGGGCCCGTCACGCCGTGGAGCGCGGCGTGATCGGTGAGGTGTTCTCCGCCCGTTTTGTGGTGCACTGGGATTACCGGTCGACCCCATCCAGTTTTCGGGGCAGCCGGGATTGGATTTTGTTTGAATACGGCATTCACTGGTTCGATCTGGTCCAGGTTTTCATGAGCGGGATCAGGGCGGAGCAGGTATTTGCTTCCACCGCGCGGGGGCACGCGCCGGCGGGACTGCCGGATATGCTGGCCCAGGCGGTTATCACCTATCTGTCAGGACAGGCGGCCATTGGTCTGAACGGAGCAGCCAGGGTAGGCGCGGATGATTACACGGTTGTTACCGGCAGTCTGGGGATGATCGTAAGCCGGGGTCCGGACAAGAATCACCAGCAGGTCACGGTATACCTCGAGGACAGAACGGTTACTCCCCAACTGGAAGGCGACTGGAATACCTTCGGTTTCCAGGGCACGCTGGGAGAACTGGCCGTGGCGATTCAAGAAAACCGGCAGCATTACGGAGGGGCCCGTCAGAATCTGGAGTCCCTGGCGCTGTGTTTTGCTGCCGTGCAGTCATCCCTGACCGGTCGGCCTTGCGCGCCGTGGACGGTCCGGCATCTGCCGATGTAATACGAATAAAACAACACAGCAGACAAACGGAGGAATATGTCATGACACGGCAACAGAAAACCACCCTGGGCGTGATTGTCAGCAACCGAGGTTTTTTTCCTGATCATCTGTGCGAATCCGGACGCAAGGCAATCCTCAAAGCGTTGCGGAAGGCCGGAATGAACGCGGTGATTCTGCCGGAGTCCGCGGGTAAGTTTGGATCGGTGGAGACACTGGCTGATGCCCGGGCCTGCGCGGACCTGTTCAGTAAGCACCGGGATAAAATCGACGGTGTGCTGGTGACGCTGCCTAACTTCGGTGATGAACGGGCGGTGGCCAATGTGCTGCGCTGGAGTGGACTGAATGTTCCTGTGCTGGTGCACGCTTTCCCGGATAACCCGGAGACGATGGCCATCACCCATCGGCGCGACAGTTTTTGCGGGAAAATGTCGGTTTGTAATAACCTGCGTCAGTACGATATTCCCTTCACGCTCACCACGGATCATGTCTGCGACCCCGAAAGTGACCTGTTCGTGGAAGATTTGGCCATGTTCGGGGCGGTGTGCCGGGTGGTACGCGGGCTCAGGCATGCCCGGATCGGTATGGTTGGCGCGCGGCCAGCCGCTTTCAACACGGTTCGATTCAGCGAAAAGATCCTTGAGTATTACGGGATTTCCGTGGAAACCCTCGACCTGTCTGAACTGTTGGGGTGGGCCCAAGGTCTCAAAGACGGCGACGAGCGGGTCAATGCGCGTCTGGAGGAACTGTGCAGTTATACGAAATGCGGCCGAACTCCCTCTGACGCTCTGAAACGCATGGCGCGGCTGGGCGTGGCGCTCGATAAATGGATGCGCGATACCGGCGTGACAGCCACAGCCGTGCAGTGCTGGACTTCTCTGGAACAGAATTATGGGGTGGTGCCCTGTGCGCTGATGAGCATGATGTCCGAAAATCTGCTTCCCAGTGCGTGCGAGACCGATGTGCCCGGTTTGATTTCCATGATGGCGCTGCAGTTCGCTTCCGGCAAACCGTCCGCGCTGCTCGACTGGAACAACAATTATGGTGACGATCCGGACAAAGCGGTGCTGTTTCACTGTTCCAACCTGCCACAGTCCTTCTTCACAGAGCACCGGATGGACTATCAGGAAATCATCGCGGGAACGGTCGGCAAGGAGAATACCCACGGCACCATTGTGGGCCGCATCAAACCTGGGCCTTTCACCTTCTGCCGGATTACCACGGACGACCTGGAGGGTGAAGTGCTGGCATATGTCGGCGAGGGGATTTTCACGGACGACCGCTTATCCACCTTTGGCGGGTACGGCGTGGCGGAGATCCCGGGTCTGCAGGAACTGCTGGCCTACATCTGTGAAAACGGCTTTGAACACCATGTGGCCTGCAACCTTTCAGAAGTCGCGGATGCTGTGGCCGAGGCTTTCGAGAAATACCTGGGCTGGGACGTCTACCTGCATTGATCCCGTGGAAGTCTACAACTGCTCGATTTCCGGGGTTACGAACCGTTTGCGCAGCCATGCCACGCCAAACAGATCGTAGATACCCCGCCACAGCCGGTTGCTGATTCCATACTTTGAGACACCATGACGGCGGGGATGATGCCGAACCGGACACTCCACAATTGTAAGCCCTGCCCGACGGATAAATACCGCGATGAAACGGTGTACCCCATTGAATGCGGGAATGTGCCGCAGGCATACTCTCCGGTAGCCTTTGATGCCGCAGCCCGAATCCCGAATGCCGTCGTGAAGAATCCAGTTGCGGACGGTGTTGGCCACCCGGCTGGAAATTTTCCGAACGGAGGAATCCTGCCGGTTTTCCCGGAATCCACATACACAGTCGTATTCCCTTAACAGTTCTAGAAAGCGGGGGAAATCGGCGGGATCGTTCTGCAGATCGCCGTCTATCGTCAGAATGAAATCTCCACAGGCGACTGAAAAGCCCGCAAGCATGGCGGCGGACTGACCCGAGTTTCGGGCCAGATGTACCGCCCGAACCGTCAGAGGATATTTTTCCGCCAGATCCTGCAGGACTTTTCGGGTGCCGTCCGTGCTTCCGTCATTTACAAAAATGCATTCGAAGGTATAACCCGAGTTGGCCAAAGACTTTTCCACGGCGTCATAAAGCAGCGGGATGTTTTCCGCTTCATTGTAGCAGGGTACCACGACAGATACCAGGTGGGAATTCATCAGGAACTGCTCCTCAACACACCACGGCATTATAGCATTTCAGGGGCAGGAAGCTTCGTTTGAGGTTCACTGTCGGGGAACGAGAACCACCCGAAAACCTAAATCTGTGGTGGTATAACTGGGTGCGTATTTCATTCGCATGGACGACCGGGCGAATACCGGATACCACAGCCAGGACCCGCCCCGCACGCACCGGCGGTTCTCCGTCTCCTGGCATAGGGGATCAACGTCCGGTCCAGAGGTGTAGAAGGTTTCGCTGTACCAGTCCTCGCACCATTCCCAGACGTTGCCGTGCATATCATACAGCCCCCAGGCATTCCCATGGTAGGAACCTACCGGAGCGGTGAACTGATACCCATCATCATAAGGGGCTGTGACCCATTCCCTGAACCGACGCTGCAGGCAGATATCTGCTGCGTTCATCCACGTCGCTCCCTGAAGAAGGTCATTACCCCAGTAAAACCGTGTTTCTGTGCCCGCCCGGCAGGCATATTCCCACTCTGCCTCGGAGGGCAACCGTACTTCTCGTCCGCATCGTTCACTCAGCCATGCGCAGAAGGCTTTTGCGTCATCCCAGGACACCATGGTAACCGGATGATCCGGCCCTTGGGTAAAGGGCGGATTCATCCAGGTCAGGCCCCGGCGCCATTCCCGTTTTCCGGATGGTGTGAGAATCCACGCGCCACCGGTGTACTGGGCCGTCGTGCGATAGGAGGATCCTTGGGCAAAGGCAGCAAACTGCGCCACAGTCACCTCAAAGCGGCTCATCCAGAATCCGCGCGAAATACGGACGTTTCGGCGGGGAGATTCATCAGGGCGCGCATCTGAGTCGTCCTGGGTACTGCCTCGGTAATAGGATCCGGGCGGAATCCATACAAAATCCATAGAAACGCCTTCGGCTAGTTGCAGGGTTCGCAGGGAACCCGGTTCCAAGGTTTCGTTGGGGGCCGGTTCCCACAGTGCGGCCAGGATATCCTGGATCGGTTTGCCTTCCACCACGGCGCGGAAAATCATCGCCGCGTCACGGTAAATCGAAGTGGCCCGCCGCAGGTCGGACTCCATCGACGCCTGATTATAGAGGTTTTCGCCTTGCTTAGCCTCCGGCGTCTGATCCTTTCCAGCGGCTTTCAGTTGTTCTCTTAATTGTTCTGCGTTACTGCGGGCTGCGGTCCAGACGGCGTATTGTGCCGAGGCCTGCAAATCCGATGGATCCGGCATGGGCAAAGTGGGCGGCGTTGTGACTGCTGGCGTGTTCTGTGCCGTCGGAGTTTCGGACGCTTCCTTGGCTGGAGTGGATGGCGCGGACTCCGACGGGGGCGGGGACTGTCCGGTATTGGCGGAGGAGGTCTGATCCGGCGGTTTGGGCGCGGCCGTTTCCGGTTGCGAGGACGAAGGCGGTTGGGTGGTTTGATTTGCCTGTTTTGAAGAAGAGGCCGTTTGGGCCGTTTTACTGCTCAGAAATCCCCGAATGTAGGGGGATAACGTGGCTGGGACAAGATAAGATGCCACCGCGACCACGATGGCCAGGACGATCAGTCGGATCGTGGACCATGGAATTTTGAGCACCGTACCCGGCAGGGTTTTTTCCAGAAAGTGATCCATCCGGGTTCCCTGAAGAACCCTCTCCATTTCTTCCGGTGACTGGATGCGTTTGGTCTGATCCAGTTCCAGGCCACCCAGGATGGCCCGTTCCACCCGTCCGTTAAGGCGTACGTGTCCGAACTCATTGGGGGCTTTGAGGGGGGTACCGGAGAGGCGCGCCATCGCGCTGGGCGGGGTTTCTCCCGTGATGCACCGGTACATGGTTGCCGCCACGCCATACACGTCTGACCATGGACCCTGGTTGCTGCCGCCCGAATACTGTTCCGGCGGAGCGTATCCGGGAGTAAGGGTAACCGTCAGGGTTTGCTGCTGTTTCCCCAAGGTTTCACGGGCGGCGCCGAAATCAATCAGCAGAACGTTGCCTTCTTTGGTGATATAGATGTTTCCAGGCTTGATATCCCGGTGCAGGAATCCCTGACGGTGTACGGCTTTCAGCCCTTCCAGCACAGGCTTGACGTATTCCATCAGTTCCCGTTCCGAGATGCAGCCGCTGGGTTGTTTGCGCAGGTGTTCCTCCAGCGACATACCCTCCAAGTAATCCATTACCAGATAGGCCGTGCCATTCTCTTCAAATATGTCAGTTACCCGCACGATATTCGGGTGGGGTGTTGGCTGATGACACTTCGTGATACTCCGACCTTCCTCCAGAAACCGGGCCAGACCGTGTTTGAACAGGGTGGCAGGGTCGCCGGCTGGTGCGTTCGCCCGCGGCGTAATCTGAAGAGTTCCCTCCTGTCGGTCCACCAGATCGGACGGGTAAAACTCCTTGATGGCGACCCGGTGGTTCAGGCCAAGGTGCAAGCCCAGATAGGTAATCGCGTATCCCCCCTGGCCAAGACAGCGCCCAATCAGATAACGGTTGTGAATGATCGTGCCGGGCTTTAACCGGGGCGGTGTCCAGGAAACGTCCTGCCGTGTGGCCCCGCAGTGAATACAACGTTCCCGCCGGCCAAATTTTTGCATGCAGGCGAGACAGAATTCCTCCTCCGGCCGCTTTGGTTCATCCTTTACAGGCTTTTTTTGAGTCATTAACGCCCCTCTGCTGTAAAGTAGTTTTCCTAAATTATATCTTACTCTAAAGAAAAAAGTAGCAAATGTTCAAAAAAATGGCAAGAATTTATCCACGTTTTGTTTTAGCCGGTCCGG
>Ga0308390_1001299_pt1 | contig 16385 bp, 14 predicted proteins | sample Hotspr2Sample149_FD_202358 | JGI IMG/M metagenome (GOLD analysis project Ga0308390, IMG submission 202358) | Hot spring phototrophic mat microbial communities from Mushroom Spring, Yellowstone National Park, Wyoming, United States - 20040719_149 ...
AACTCCTCGGCTGTCCAGTCTGTGGCTGGGCCTCGTGACGCCCGTGTTCGCGTCCATCGGCCGCAAACTGGTGGAGAGCATCACAACGCCAAGTGTGGTGCATCGCATGGATGCCTTGCGCGATTTCAATATTCGACCGATGGGCACTCGCGATGCGATCGTGCTGGCCCTGCGGAATGAAGACCAGCAGTTTGCCGAGACCCGTTGGACCGATGCCTTATCCACCGTTCAGAAGCGTAACTGGGGTGGCATTCGGTTTGGCAACCGACTCGTGGATTTCCGTCGTATTCTAGTAAAGGCCCCTCCAGACGTCGCGTTTGCGACGATCCAACGCATCGGCGGGCAAACCGGATGGTATTACGGAGACTGGCTCTGGCAGTTGCGCGGTTTGGTGGACTGGGCAGTGGGCGGCGTTGGCATGAGCCGTGGCCGGCGTGATCCGGAACAACTGCGGGTGGGCGATGTCATCGACTGCTGGCGCGTGGAAGCATTTGATCCGCCGAGGCGTTTGACCCTCGCGGCGGAAATGCGGATACCTGGCCGGGCCTGGCTGCAGTTTGAGGTGGAACCCCATGACGAGGGATCCCTGATCTGCCAGACGGCACTGTTCGATCCTATTGGGCTGTTGGGGACAATCTACTGGTACGCTTTATATCCCGTTCATCAGGTTGTGTTCGCGGGCATGCTCAAAGGCATCGCGCGCAAGGCTGAAGAAACTTTTACCCCGTGATGCCGAAACGGACGGGCAGTACACATCGGCTGTTTGGTTTTACGGTTGCTGCAGACTCCATTCGTTACGCATGCCTCAGATCTCCCGGTTGGCCACCACGAGGTGGACGGAAAAATCGAGTTCGGATCTGATGCGGTTCGCGGATGTGGATAATTGACAGCGGGGGCTGGCTGTCAGACAGCGTACTTGCCGAAAAATGGAATATTCTCCAGGACTTCCTCACCATGCCATCAGCGTAAGGTGTGGCGTATTAAGACGTGCTGGAAATCTCCACCGGACGGTAAAAACAGCCCTTTGATCCATGTTTAAGCCTGTGATACACCGTACTTTCTATCCATTGTCCGCTGAAGGAGACCGGGGGCACCAGCCCGAAAAGAACAATCCGGCCGTTCCCCACCGGGAACGGCCGGACGCGATAACTCAAAATGAGGAGGAATTACTTGCGGCGCATGCCCGCAATGCCGGCCAGCGCGCAGGCACCAGCGACCAGCGCCAGTCCCAGGCCACCCGCCACAGGCAATTCGGCGAATACCTGCACGATCACCGGGTTGGACACGTAGATGGCCTTCTCCGGAACATCAATCTGCACCGTGTAGGAACCGGCATCAGCAGCCGTGACACTCGGGATGACCAGCGAACTGCCCGTCTGACCCGCCAGCGGCGCCCCATTTTTGAACCACTGATAGGTGATGGAACCCGTCACGTTCCGCACGGACGTGTTGAGCGTAAGCGTGGCACCTTCCTCGATCCGCACCCGGGACGGCCCACTGATGCTCACGCTGGGGAAGATGTCAGGCGGAGTTTGCGCGGGATTAAACACCGCAGCAACGTACTGCGCGGGAGTATACCCCAGATTCCTAACAAAGTAGTCATATTCGGTTTTGTTGGAGAATCCGTCACCATCCGCGTCCCCATAGGGTCCCAATTGAGCCACACCGTCCGTAATGGCCGCAATACCACCTGCCGGCGGCGTGACGCCGATGTTACTCAACAGACCAAGCAACGCGTCCAACGCACTGTTCGTTGTGGGATCATCCAGCGTGGCAAAACCGGCCAGGACATACACCAAGGCGCCCGGCAGATGAGGCGCAACCAACGGAACGAGAGGACGCGCGTTTCCAAACTGCGGTACATTGTCCAGGGCCTGCTCAATCAGGACCTTGATATTGAAAAAGTTCGTCCTGAACGCTGCCGTTGCAGCCGCATGATACGGATTCGCTGCATCATTCAGAGCGGCTGCCAGTACACCCAGTTCATACTGCCCGTCCGGTACACCGTTCGGATTGACTGGTATCTCCGCCTGAGGGTCTACGACACCATTGATATCCGCGTTGAGGCACTGAACCAGTCCCGCGAACGGGGCAACAGACGCTAGGATACTCTGACTCAGGCTCCCCAGTGCATACAGCGAGCAGTACAACGTGTCCAGTGTTGCGCAGAAATCGTACGTACCCACATTCGGCCATGTCTGGATGGGATCATCATACGCGTCCGGGAGATTCCACGTGGGCAACGGTGCATAGGGGGTGGATCCCGCGCCCATGGACCGACAACCCGCTCCGCCCGGGCCCGGTACTGGGGTGTGATCCGCCAACGCGGGCACAGCCGCCAACATCAGAACCATCAACAGTATCATCTTCTTCATGCTTTGGGTCCTCCTTCGTTTTGAGACCTTGTTGCCGTTTGCGATGCTTTTACACCGCCAGTTAAACTGACTCTGGATCTGCGGAGCCTGCCTGCACGCCAGCACCACATGTCCACATCCAAATCATACCGCATTTCCCCGTTCATGTCAAGTACTTTTTTGATTTTTTTTCACCCGGTCGAGGGCCTGCTCCGCCCGGTCCAGCACCTGGCTGATTTCCGCCGGGCCGTGAGCGGTACTGATGAAACAGGCCTCGTAAGGGGACGGCGCGAAATACACGCCGGCGTCCAGCATGGTGTTGAAAAATATCCGCCATGCGTCCGCGTCTGCTTGTCTGGCTTCCCCCATACAGCGAACGGGTCCGGGGTGAAAGAAAAATCCGCCCATGGTGCCCAGGCCCGCCGCGGTAAAGGACACACCCGTGGATGCGGCAAGAAACTGTAATCCTGATAACAACTCCTGAAGTCGCTGCTCGGCGGTCTGAAAGAGCCCGTCCTGCTCCAGAACCTCGATTGTGGCCAGCCCGGCGACCATGGTCACGGGGTTCCCCGAAAGGGTGCCCGCCTGATAGACCGGCCCGGCGGGTGCCACCTGATCCATCAGCGCCGCGGGACCGGCATAGGCGCCAACCGGCATGCCGCCTCCAATGACCTTGCCTAATGTAATGATGTCCGGGATTACCCCAAACCGGCCACATGCGCCATCCAAAGCGACCCGAAAGCCCGTCATCACCTCATCGAAAATGAGCAGGGCCCCATGTGCCGCGGTCAGTTCCCGCAGGGCCGGCAGATATCCCGGGACCGGCGGCACAAACCCCATATTTCCCGCGACGGGTTCCACAATCACACTGGCCACTTTGCCCCGCCGATCCTCCAGCACCTGTGCCACCGCGTCCGCGTCGTTATAGGGCACAGTGTGGGTCAGGCGGGCCAGGTCGGCGGGTACACCGGGACTGTCCTGCAGGGCAAGAGTGGCCACGCCACTGCCCGCGGCCACCAGCAGGCTGTCGGCATGGCCGTGATAACAGCCGTCCATTTTGATGATTTCATTGCGTCCCGTGGCCGCCCGGGCGAGCCGGATCGCGCTCATAACCGCCTCCGTGCCGCTGCTGACAAAACGGATCCGTTCCACAAAGGGGAAATGTTCACGAATTTTCCGGGCCAGACGGGTCTCGGCCTCACAGGGACAGCCGAAACTCAGGCCGTTTTCGATGGCTTCGCGCACGGCTGCCAGCACCCGCGGATGCGCGTGTCCGGCGGCGAGCGGCCCCCAGGAAAGCACAAAGTCTATGTAGGTGTTGCCGTCCACATCCTCAAGATACGGGCCGAATCCCCGGCGGACAAAGAAGGGATGACCACCCGGGGCACGGAATGCCCGCACAGGGCTGTCCACCCCCCCCACGAGAACTTCAAGCGCGTCACGCCAGCATTGTTCGGAACAGATGCGGTTCATACCGGTAGTCCTGCGGGTTGTTTGACGAGAGGCCGTATTCCTTCACGGATGCGCTGGAGCAGGTCTTCCGCTGCGGCCTGGGGATCGGGAGCGGCGGTTACCGCGGTGACCACCGCGCAAATGCGCGCTCCCTGGGCCAAGGGCAGGTGGATGTTGTCAGGCTTGATACCGCCCATGCAGGTGTAGGGAACGCGCAGGCGAGGTTGGACCCTGGCGATCAGTTCCGGCCCTACGGGCGCTGTGGCCACGGCTTTGGTGCCCGTGGGAAACAGCGGACCGATATTAATATAGTCCGCGCCGGCGTCCTGAGCCTCCAACGCTTCCTCAAAGGAATGGGTCGATGCCCCCAGGATCAGATGTGGGGCGATCTGCCGGGCGGCTTGCAACGGCAGATCCTCCTGTCCGAGGTGCACCCCGTCCGCGTTGACCGCCAGGGCGAGGTCCACCCGATCATCGATAATAAGCAGGGCACCGGCGGTTCGAGTTCGTTCCCGGAAGGCCCGTGCCTTTTCGTAAAGGGTACGGTCGGGCCCCGATTTCTCCCGAAACTGAACCAGCCGCACCCCGGCGGCAAGACACGCGTCGAGAATCTCCAGCCCGGAACGTCCTGCACACAGGGCTTCCGTGATAACCACGTATAACGTTCCGGATTCAAACAGGGCGCGCAGGGTTTCCCGCGGGTTGTCGTTCATCTTCACCCGCCTCCCACGAACCGGGCGAGGTCCACGGTATCGCCGTCCGCAAGGACACGATCCGGCCATGCTTCCCGGGGTACCGGTTCACCATTGAGCAGCATGACTACTGTCTCCGGGTTAAGGCCAAAATGACCGGGCAGATCGTTCAGGGTCGCGCCGGCGGGCAGGATGGCCGGCTCATCATTCACTCGGATGGTAATGATATCGCTCATGGATGGATCCCGTTTGCGGATTTTCGGCTACAGCGCGAAATTATACCGCAACAGCGGGTTTGTCGCGCCGGAAGTGACCGGCTGGGTATTTCAGTCCGAAAATTCGGTATGATGAATCCATGTTTCGAAGAGGCTTTCCATCTTTGATTCCTGCGCGCGGCCGGCTGGTCGGTCCCGCAAGGTGCCCATTCGTGTTTCACCCCATATGGATCCTTTGCGGAGTGGTGGGCGTGACGATTGCGTGGATGGCCGTGGCGGATTCCTCTCCCGGGAGTTCAGACACGCCGCCGGAGCCAGCCGCCGCGGCGGATCCGACTGCTGGCATGCCGGGTCCCTTGCTCCGTGACCAGGTGACCGTGATCCTGCTGCATGGCATGGGCCGAAGTCGGGCGGCATTATGGATGCTCGACACCCGTCTGCGGCAGGCGGGATTCCGTACCCTCAGTTACGCCTACAGCGCGCGAGACGAGGACATTGAGATCATTACGGATGATTTTCTGAAATTCATTCGGGCCAGCCTCACCACGCCCGTCTATCACGTGGTGGCCCATTCCCACGCAAATATCGTGGCGCGGCTGGCTTTCCGCGCCGGTTACCCCCCGGGGCTGTGCCGGATGGTCATGATCGCGCCCCCCAATCATCCGCCGGAACTGGCCCGTACCCTCCGGGATAATCCGATTTACCGGTGGGTGACAGGGGAAAGCGCCCGCGTGTTGGCATCAGATGCCTTTTTCGACGCGCTGCCCGTGCCGGGGGTACCGTTCGGAGTGATCGCCGGAAACCGGGGACAGCGGGTAACCCTGGGCGAACCCAATGACGGCGTGATCACGGTGTCCAGTACACGGCTGGAAGGCATGGCTGACTGGACCGAGGTGCCGTATGCCCATAATTTCCTTGTCACCAGCCGGGAAGTCGCGTATCATGTGATCCGGTTTCTGGAAACGGGACAGTTTGCCACACCGGAGGAAATGGCTGTTCTGCTGGCAGGCCGGGAAACCGGCTCGGAGATGCCGGACCGGGATGTTTCTTCCGGGATACCGTGGAAACAGAAACGCAATCCGGAAAAATAATCGCGCGGAGGCGGCGGCCACGGGGCTGTACCGTTATCTGCCGCATGGGATGTAACCATCCGGACAAGTAGGAGTTGAAGCATGGACCGACACGAATTGACACGAAGGGCGTTTCTGGCGGCCGCTACCACTACCGCCACGCTGGCGGCTGGCTCCGCCATTGCACAGACCCCCAATACGGCGAAAGTGGTTCCACGCAAACTTTCGCCCAACGAGAAAGTCAACGTGGCCGCCATCGGTGCCGGCGGCAAAGGACTGGGCGACATCATGAGCGTGGCCAAACTAGGTGAAAACGTGGTGGCCCTGTGTGATGTGGACTGGGATCGCTGCGCCGAGGCGTTTTACCGGCTTCCTGACGCCAGGCGGTTTAAAGACTACCGCAATATGCTGGAACAAATGCCCGAGATCGACGCGGTAACCGTATCCACACCGGACCATACCCACGCACCAGCCGCCTACATGGCCATGAAACTCGGCAAGCACGTGTACGTTCAGAAACCCCTCACGCACACCGTCGCTGAGGCCCGGCTCCTCACGGTAACCGCCAAAGAAATGGGCGTCATGACCCAGATGGGGAATCAGGGTCACTGCGGTAACGGCGTGCGCACCCTGTGCGAAATGATCTGGAGCGGAGCCATCGGTTCCGTGCGCGAGGTGCACATCTGGACTCACCGGCCCGTGTGGGACAACCAGGGTATGACCGAGCCGCTGCCCCCTATGGTGACTCCGGAAAACCTGGACTGGGACCGGTGGATTGGCTGCGCGCCCTGGCGGCCTTATAACAAAAAACTCGCGCCCCATGACTGGCGCGCGTGGCAGGACTTCGGCAGTGGGTGCCTGGGGGATATGGCCTGCCATATCATGGACCCCGCCTACTGGGCGCTGAAACTCTATGAAGCTTCCGACTTTACCGTGGAGGTAGTGGAACAGCGTGGACGCAATGATCAGACGTTCCCCATCATGACCACCATCAAATACGTGTTCCCGGCTCGGGGAGACATGCCTCCCGTGGACGTCTACTGGTACGACGGACACTGGCCGGATCCCGTGACCGGCGAGAAAACCTACAACCGGCCCAAACGCCCGGAAGGCATTCCTCAGAACGAAGTGCTCGGTGACGAAGACCTGAACGGATCGCTGTTCATCGGGGATAAGGGGATGCTCACGGCGGGAGAATACGGCGGAGAGCCGCGGCTTGTGCCTTCGGCCCTGATGAAGGATTACACCATGCCGCCCGAGATCCTGGAACGTATCCCGGATGAAAATCCCTACCTGGACTGGATCCGCGGCATCAAGGAAGGCAAACAGCCCTGTTCGAATTTCTCATACTCTGGACCTTTTACCGAAATGGTGCAGTTCGGCAACCTGGCGGTGAAGTCCGGGCAGAAACTTCACTGGGACAACGTCAATGGTGTGGTGACCAACGTGCCGAACCCCAAGGAAATCGTCAGCAAAACGTATCGGAAGGGCTGGGAACTGCCCTGCTGACCGGATACAGTTCCCGTTCTGGACCGGGGAAATCACGCCTGGCCCTGTCCCCCGGAACAGGGCCAGGTTTTCATTTACCGGGGCAGTGCATGTCATATTTACGTATCAGACGAGGCGACATTAGGGCTATTTCCGCCGGCGTTGGCTGGACCGTGCATTTTTCTGCCTCCGAAAAAAAAGAAGCGGACGGCGGAATTCCTTCCGCCGTCCGCGGCACGTCAGGCTGACTGATCAGTCGCCGACCACAGGCGAACCTTCATCCGCGCAGGCACCACCGCCGCAGTCTTCACCGCGGACCACGCCGCTGGCGTCGACATAGAAGGAGCGGTTACCCGTCGTCTGATAGGTGGCCGGTTCAGCAGTGCACTGGAAGTTCTGTTCCGCACCGGTGGCCGCCGCGCCAAGCACAAAGATATAACCATTTTTCGTTACGCCGTCCCACTCACCGTCCAGGAAGCGGGGAGTGGCGCCGGTCAGGTCTGCCCAGTCATGGGCATACTGTGCGTTGGCCGCATGAAAGGCGGTTTCCGCACCGACGACGGTTTTCAGGTTGCTGATGGCCGACGACTCATTGGACTGCAGCCGCGACCGCAGCAGGTTGGGAATGGCGATCGCCGCGATGATCGCGATAATGGCGACCACGATCATCAGTTCGATCAGGGTAAAGCCTTTGTTTTTCCGCATGGTTTGTTCCTCCGTTGTTTGGGGTTGACCTTGGTTGACTTTCCGTTTACCGGGGACTCCATATCCCTCGGCTCTTTCACTGTACCACACGTCTTTCTTAAGGGCAAGTGCCGTACCAACCTTTTTTTTTATCCTGGAGGGTGTTTTATTTCAATAAAAACAATGTATCCTATTTTTAATGCCGGATTTAATGGGATACAAGACATCTTTTCTCTGACATTTTTTTGACAAAACCTGTCACATGAGGAAAAAAAGTGTCAAAAAAGGCCTCTTCGGACATATGGGCTGTACCCTACAGGTATGGGATCAAGTTTATCCGCAAAAATTTATAACGGGTTAACACGAATCTGAAGTACCGGCTTGGGATTATCATCACAATAGATATCCGCCTGGCAGGTCCCACCCGCTGACGAGCAGTACCTCATTCGGCAGGATCCGGGCATGAACACCGGCCCTTTGAAAGCAGCGTCCAGCCGGAATGGTGGGTTCAGGGCACCCGCGGGCAGACCGGCCACCCCACGGGCTAGGGACCACATGCCATGGATAACGCTTCGCGGGAACCCGCCGAACAGACGGGCGGAAAGATTGCTAAGATGGATGGGGTTCCAGTCCCCGGAGATCCGGGCATACGCGCGGCCGGTACCCCCAGGAACAGTCCAGGTGTCTTCGCCGTCCACGTGGTTTATGGGCTCGAACCGGAATTCTGGCGGTATTTCTTCGGTGCCGGCCAACCGACGCGAGCGGACCAGGTACGCGCTTTCACAGGACCATAGGGTCCGTTCACCGCGAAGCCTGCCCTCCATACGGATTTCCAGCCCCTGTTTTACCCGGCGGGACGGCAGGAATCCCGTTTCCGCCGTATAGGTTTGCTTCGGGTTCAGGGTTTCATGGCAGATAATGGTATTGCGGCAGTGCAGGGCGCCCAGCGGGGTCAGCGGGAATGCCGGATGGGTGAACATCCGCATCTGTAACCGGGCGATATACAAATAAGGATAGGTCCAGGGGATGACCGGTTCAGCCGGCAGTCCGCAACATACGCGGTAGCGGTCGACGTGGGCGGAGTCGAATGCGATGTGATGCCAGGTCCCGGTGAGGGCGGGCAGGTCCTGCCCATCCCGCAGAACGTTTTTTTTGAAAGGCGCCCGCAGATAAACGGGCCAGAGAGAAGGCGTTTTGTTGAAAACCATGCTGCATGAGGTTTGCTCTGGGGAAGACATGGATTTCCCTTTCCAAAAAATAAAAACTGGAATTTCCAGTTAAAACATAAATCACCGATATTCTACCACCTAACCTCTCCCCGGACAAAACAGTCCTCATTAGCCACTCCCTGCGGTACAAGGGGTTATTCGAGGCGAGCGAAATCACCGCCACGCTCCGCCAGCCACTCCCTGGGGTACAGGAGGTTATGGCAAAATGAGAGTAAGAGGGATGCAAACCGAACACAAACGCAATATTTTTTACGTCAGGCTGACTGGGAACGGTAGGGGTTAGGACCAATCCTGTAACCTTTCTTTGGTCTGATACGGGGGCTGGCGATAAAATAACGATCAAGGAAATCAGCATGCGGACGCTTATTTTAGGCAACAGGGGTCAGTTGGGCCGGGATCTTCAGCGGATTTTTTCCGGTGAAGGCGATACGGTGGGGGCGGACCTGCCGGATCTGGATATCACGAATGAAACAGCGCTGGAGGAAATCCTGAGGGACAGCAGACCGGACATGGTGCTGAATGCCGCGGCATATACGGATGTGGAAGCGGCAGAAACCTGTTTTGAAGAGGCTCTGCGGGTGAACGCCTTGGGACCTCGAGTGGTGGGGCGGGTTTGTGCGAAATACCGGGTTCCTGTCGCGCACTATTCCACGGATTACGTGTTTCCGGAACGGGAGGCGGGTGCATGGTCAGAAGATGAACCGGTGGATCCGGATGCCGCCCTGAACGCATACGGTCGGTCTAAGGCCTTGGGGGAGGCGGCGCTCCGCGCGGAAACCGGGGACTGCTACATCATCCGCACGGCGTGGCTGTTTGGACCGGGCGGCAACAATTTTGTTGAGAAGATTCTGCGGGCCGCGGGGATTCGTGCGGAACTGCGAGTCGTGGACGATGAAATCGGGTGTCCGACCCATACCTGGGATCTCGCGGAAGCGACCCTGAAACTGATCCGTACCGGGCAGTTCGGTGTGTATCACATTGTCAACGGCGGCGAATGCTCCCGCTACGTGTACGCCAAAGAGATTCTGAGGCTGGCGGGAATAGACACGCCGGTGATACCGTGTTCCTCGTCCGAGTACCCCACCGCGGCCCGGCGGGCCAAGCGCAGCGTTTTGTCCACGGCGCGATATGAGGCGGTCACGGGTTCGCGGACGCGTCCCTGGCAGGAGGCACTGGCCCATTACCTGGAAAGGAGAAAATCGCTTACATGAGACGCATACTGGTTACCGGCGGAGCGGGATTTATCGGTTCGGCGTTTGTGCGATGGCAGTTGAATCATTATCCCGATGTGCACGTGGTCGTATACGACAGATTGACCTATTCCGGTCGCCGGGAGAACCTGGCGGATGTGGATTCCTCCCGGCTGACTTTCGTGCAGGGCGATATTGCCGACGGGGAAACCCTTTCTCGCGCGCTGGATGGATGTGACACGCTGGTGAATTTTGCGGCGGAAAGCCACGTGGACCGCAGCCTGCATGGCGCGACGGATTTCATCAGTACCAACGTGATGGGTACCTATGTGGTTCTCGAACAGTGCCGGCGGGCGGGCCTGTCCCGCGTGCTCCTGGTCTCTACCGATGAAGTGTACGGCAGCATTGAAGAGGGAGCATTCCGGGAAACGGATCCTGTTCATCCGCGAAACCCCTATGCGGCCAGCAAAGCCTCAGGAGAACTTTTCGGTGTGGCGTTTTTTGAAACCTTCGGCATGCCGGTGCTGATTACGCGGGGATCCAACACCTATGGTCCGCGACAGTATCCCGAAAAGGTGCTGCCCCTGTTTGTGACGAACGCGATCGATGATCAGCCCTTGCCGTTGTACGGTGACGGACGCAATGTCCGGGACTGGCTCTATGTGGATGATCACTGTTCAGCCATAGACCTGGTACTGCGGAACGGGAAACCCGGCGAGGTGTACAACATTCCCGGCGGCAACGAGCGGGAGAATATTGCGCTCACCCGGAAGATTCTGGAGATATTGGGCAAACCGGAATCGCTGATCCGACATGTTCCTGATCGGGTGGGACATGACCGCCGCTATGCTATCGACGGATCGAAACTCCGGGCGCTCGGCTGGAAGCCCTCCATGCCGTGGGAAGAAGGCGTTGAACGCACCGTGCGATGGTATGTGGAGAATGAATGGTGGTGGCGGCCCATCAAGTCGGGGGAATTCCGGGCGTTTTATGAGAAACACTACGGTAAACTGGCCTGATCTGACGGGCAGCCTTCCGGTGTTGGCGCAATGATCTGGCCCGCGATTCAACCCTGCTGGCGGGCATCCCTGCATGGTGGACACAGTGCCGCGTACTGTGATCATGCCCGGTCACCGCTGGGTGAGATGCTTGAAGCGGCGGTAGGCCGGAGGATGTGCCTGTTCGGCGTGACAGAACACGCTCCCCGGGTGGAACCGGAGCGTCTGTACGATGAAGAGCGCGCGATGGGCTGGACAACAGACACCCTCGCAGAACTTTTCGCGCGATATGCCCGGGAAGTGGAAGAACTCAAGGAAGTTTATGCCGGGCGCCTGGTGATTCTGAAAGGATTTGAGGCGGAGGTTGTGCCCGAACCCGGATGGGAGGACCTGACCCGCCGGTGGAAGCGGGAGTACGGATTTGATTATGTGGTCGGTTCGGTTCACTATGTGGCCGGACATATCATTGACTACCGTGAAGAACATTTCCGCCGGGCCGTTGATGCCGCTGGGGGAATGGAAGCCGTTGCGATCCAGTACTTCCGGAATGTGGCTGCCATGGCGGTACGGCTGCGTCCGGAAGTGATCGGGCATTTTGACCTGATCCGGAAACAGTTTGTCGACGATATGTCGCTTTACACATCGATGGTGCGGAAAGCGGCTCTCGAAGCGCTGGAAGCCGTACGCGACGCGGGATGTATTCTGGACATTAATACCGGAGGATACCGAAAAGGATTGGGCCGTCCATATCCGGCGGGCTTTATCACCCAGGCAGCGGCCGATCTTGGTATTCCGGTATGTCCCGGTGATGACAGTCACGCGGCGGACGAAGTGGGCTATGGCCTGGAAGAAGCGCGGGAATATTTGCTGCGGCATGGAGTCAGGAAGGTAACGCTACTCTGGCCGGAATCCGGGGGACTGGGACGTCGGACAGTACCGCTGGAATAATGTCGGTCAGGGTTGAGGGGGTTCAGGCGGGGTTTCCCCGCGGGGTGGTATCTGGCTTATGAGTTCCCGGATCTGGGTCGCGGGTACAACCACCGCCAGCAGATCGTCATCTTTGTCCTCATGCTGCTGATGGCGGGTAACCCCGAAGCCGATCAGGCGGCCTCCCAAGGTGAACAGGGGAGAACAGAGAATCTGTTGGGTCCGGGTTCTGGAGACCAGGTAGTAGGTTCGGGGCCGGTCCACCCGGCCTTCAATCCGGTCAATAAACACCGTGTGCGCCCGCTGCACCACCGGGCCTTCCTGACCGATACACACGTAGGGATCCAGAACGCGCACCGAATCCGCGGCCTGGGCGGGATCCGCGAAAGGCAAAGGCTCCTGGGGGGCGTCCTTCAGCCGGACAAACGCCACATCCAGGTCTTTGTCCCGCAGAACCACTTCGGCTTCCCGCTCTTCTCCTCCGGCCAGGATCATCTTCAGGGAAACAATGCGCAGGGAAAAGGGATTGTCGGGGTTCGAAGTGATTTCCGCGCCCAGCAGGGCCGTGGGATCGATGGCCGACAAAGCCAGAACCGCCACTCCATCGGGGCTGATCAGGGTCGCGTTGGCTTCAGATTCGTTTTCGTTCTCATCGCCGCCGAAGGAAACACTGACCACAATTTTCAGTGTGACCACCGTCTGATGATACCGTTCCAGGACGTCCCGGGCCGCGTCCCCCGCGGGATCGGCAGGTTCACTGGTTTGAACTGTATCTGCAGGTTGTGTTTCAGGGGTATTTTCAGGCGGGGCCGGAGCAGGCGGCATTTCCTGAGCGATCCCCCCGGCCATGAAGTAAAGCCATGAAATGATCGTCCAAAGAAAAACAGACCAGGCACGCATAACCAGCACCCTTTCCAGATCTGGAGGCGGAACGCTTGTGACTATACGCCATCCGGATGGTCGAAGTCTATTTTTTTTAGGGTCAGGTCGGTAAGAGGCCGAAATATGGGGCGCGGGACTGCCAGGCACCGTCGGTGAAATCGGGGAAAGGTACCGGCGCACCGCCTGCCGCGATGGATTGACCGGACAGGTCGACCACCGCGCTCATGGTGACCCCGTCGATCAGATCAAGGGGGAAGGGTTTGTTTTCCGTCAGGGCGTCAACGAACAGACGCATTTCGATGTAGTCGGCCCCGCCGTGGCCGTGTTTCTGGGCTTCTTCACCCATGGTTTTCCACCAGGAATGGCGGTATTTTTCCAGCCAGGGTTCGAAGGGAGACCAGTCATGGCTGTCACCGGTCTGTCCTTCGATCATGACGGCGTTGTGTTCATGGCTATAAATACCGAGGGTACCCTGTACCAGCCACTGGTTATCGTATGGCCGAGGCAGATTGATGTCATAGGTAACTACCACGGTTTTTCCTTTTCGGGTTCTGAGGACGCTGGTAACGATATCACCCTGGGCGAATTTTCTGGAGGCGTTGGGGTGATCGGGGCCGAATTTCCGCCGGAAGTAGGCATTCAGGCCCACCGAGGCGGTTGCGGTGGCTGTGAGAGACTCGAAGGCATCTCCGCAATTGATGTCCAGCCAGCTGAGGACGGGACCCAGTCCGTGGGTCGGATATTGGTCTCGGTTGTAGCGTTCCAGGAAGGCGGCTGGCCAGCGGTCCCGTCCTTCGGCGTCGAAAGCCCAGTACCCCGCGCAGTAGTGGGCGTACGCGCATTGGCTGTGGAGGATATCTCCAAACAGGCCGTCCCGGATCATATTCAGCACGGCCAGGTTGTCGTCCCGGAAAGACCAGTTTTCCAGCATCATGCAGGTTTTTCCGGTTTCCCGTTCCGTCCGGAGGAGTTCCTGGCATTCCGCCACGCTGATGGCCGCGGGTACCTCCACACCTACCCGTTTCCCTGCCCGCATGGCCTCGACCGCCATGGGGGTGTGCCAGTTCCATGGGGTGGCGATCACCACCGCATCCAGATCTTCGCGATTCAGCAGGTTCCGGTAGGCGTATTCGTCACCTGCATAGATTTCCGGTCTGGGCCTGCCGCTTTTTTCAACGGTATCCGCTGCCCGGCCTGCCGCTTCGGGCAGAAGATCGCACACCGCGGGAATGGCCGTCTCCGGAAACCTGCAGAGCAGGCCGGTGAGGTAACCGCCCCGGTTTCCCGTGCCGATCATGCCGATTCGGACTGTACTGGTCGCGGCCGCGGGGGAAAGCCCGGGCAGCCCCCCGGCCGCTGCGGCTAAACCGGCCATACTCAGACGCATGAAATCCCGGCGATTCATTCTGTTGACCTCCTCCGGTTGATAAACGGGATGGGCTGAACGCTTTTCCATCATACCACGGGCAAAATCCCGCTTGCGTCCGCGCGACATTTGGGGGATAATAGATTAAAAAGTCGTTACATGATGGCGGCAGGGAAATGTATTGAGGTCGGAGGGAAGCCGACCGGTCGAATCCAGGAGGTACAGATTGTGACAGCGTATCCGTTTGTGGAACTGCCCGCCGTGCTGGGCGGGGAACCGGTGCGAGGGCCGGAAAAGTCATGGCCCCGCTGGCCTATGTACGACGCGGCGGAACTGGCCGCGGTGCATGCCGTGCTCGAAAGCAGACGCTGGTTTCAGGGTCCACGGGTGGCCCGCTTCGAAGATGCTTTTGCCCGGTTCCAGGGTGCCCGGTACTGCGTGGCCTGCAACAGTGGCACGGCCGCGCTGGAGATTGCCCTGCAGGCGGTAGGCGTCAGACCGGGTGACGAAGTGATTGTGCCGCCGTACACTTTCGTGGCGACCGCTTCGGCTGTGCTTCGGGTGGGGGCGGTTCCGGTTTTCGTGGATGTGGATGAGAGTTGGTGCATGGATCCTGATCGGGTGGCCGAGGCGGTTACCCCCCGGACCCGGGCTGTCGTCCCGGTGCATTTTGGCGGACGTATCTGCGACATGGACCGGCTGAAAGATATCGCCACGGACCATGGGCTGAAGATTGTGGAGGATGCCTGCCACGCCTGGGGAGGACGCTGGGTAGGGCGGGGCGCGGGCACGCTGGGCGACTGCGGGGTGTTCAGTTTCCAGGAGTCCAAGAACATTACTGCCGGTGAAGGCGGTGCGATTGTGACCAATGACGGCGCGCTTGCTGAGATCTGCCGTTCGATTACCAATTGCGGGCGTGAGACCGGCATGCCGTGGTACCATCACGTGCGGGTGGGCACCAACGCCCGCATGTCGGAACTGGTGGCGGCGGTTCTGGTATGTCAGTTGGATCGCGCCGTGGAGCAATTGCTCAGGCGTGAACGGAACGCCGCGTGGCTCGAGGCCAACCTGTCGGGTATACCCGGACTGTCCATGCAGGTGCGCAGCAACCGGATTACCCGGTGGGCCCGACATCTGTTCTGTTTCCGTCTGGATCCGGATGAATTCGGGTGCGATCGGGACCGCTTTGTGGCGGCAGCCCGCGCGGAGGGCCTGCCGGTTTCGCCGGGGTACCCTGTTCCGCTGTACCGTCAGCCGCTGTTCGAAAAACTGCCCCGGGACGCGTATCGGGTGCATGCCTGTCCGGTGGCCGAGGATCTGTGTCAACGTTCCGGACTGTGGCTGCCCCATTACGTGCTGCTGGGCGATGAGATGGACATGGCGGATATCGTCGCGGTTATCCGAAAAATACGGGACAACGCCGAGAAACTGCGCGCCTGGACGCCGCCACCCGTTACCCCGTGAAGCCAGTGTCGCATGGATGCTGTTTCACCCAGAGGAGAGTGAACGATGGAAGGTCCGTCCCCTGATGCCATGCCCCAGAAAACCAAACTGCGCCGGCTGCTGGGATACGCGGTCAAAAACGGCGCGTCAGATCTGCATCTGACGGTGGGATGTCCGCCTGCGCTACGCATAGACGGTGAAATCCGTTTTCTGCCGGCGGATCCGCTGACTCTTGAGGACATGGAGGAGTTTCTCCGGGAAATGATGAAACCCGCGCAGTTGGAGGCTTTTGAGGTCCGGGGCGATTTTGACCTGGCCTACGGGGTTCCCGGGCTGGGACGGTTCCGGGTAAACGCCCTGAAACAGCGGGGCACGCCGGGACTGGTCATGCGCCA
>Ga0308390_1001300_pt1 | contig 16375 bp, 18 predicted proteins | sample Hotspr2Sample149_FD_202358 | JGI IMG/M metagenome (GOLD analysis project Ga0308390, IMG submission 202358) | Hot spring phototrophic mat microbial communities from Mushroom Spring, Yellowstone National Park, Wyoming, United States - 20040719_149 ...
CGGGCCGCAAGGACTGGGCGCCGTCGCTCAAGGCGCGGTCCGGCTCCGGGTGCACTTCGATCAACAACCCGTCCGCTCCCGCCGCCACAGCGGCGCGGGCCACCGGCAGCACCATGTCGCGGCGGCCGGTGCCGTGCGAAGGATCAGCCAGCACGGGAAGATGGGAAAGCTTCTTGGCGACCGGGATGGCGGTGATGTCCACTGTATTGCGGGTGTACGTCTCGAACGTCCGGATTCCGCGCTCGCAGAGGATCACGTTATAGTTGCCCTCGTTCATGATGTACTCGGCGGCCAGCAGCCACTCCTCGATCGTGGCCGACAGACCGCGCTTGAGCAGCACCGGCTTGGGTTGCTGGCCCAGTTCGCGCAGCAGGTGGTAATTTTGCATGTTGCGTGTGCCGACCTGGAGGATATCGGCGTAGGCAGCCACCAGCGCGATCTGGCTGGCGTCCATGACCTCGCTGACCACAACCAGTCCGAAGCGGTCCGCCGCTGCCCGCAGCAGGCGCAAGCCCTCTTCACCCAGGCCCTGGAAGGTGTGCGGAGAGGTGCGAGGTTTGAAAGCTCCTCCGCGCAACACGCGTGCGCCGGCCCGCGCCACGCGCTCCGCCGCAGCCAGGATCTGCTCGCGACTCTCCACACTGCACGGACCCGCCATCACCACCACGCGAGGGCCGCCGATTTCCACTTCCCCGACGCGGATTCTCGTGCCTTCCGGCCGGAAGTGGCGGCTGGCCAGCTTGTAAGGCGACATGACGCGGTGGGCTTGCTTGACCCCGTCCATGACCGCAAACTCGGTGGGGTCCACATGACTCTCCGGGCCGATGCCGCCCAGGATGGTATGCGCCACCCCGGTGGAGCGGTGCACCGTGAAACCCAACGCCACCAGCCGATCAATGACGGCCTGAATCTGGGCCTCGGTAGCTCCTTCTTGCATGACGACCAGCATGGAGTTGCTCCCGGATCAGGATGATTGCGGCCCCTCGTCGCGCGCCGGCTGCGCGCATTCCGGGCAGCTATTTTCCTGTTCCATCCGCATTTTTTGAACGGCTCGCATTTCGTCAATGATGCGTTCGAAAACCCTCCGCACAGCCTCGGCGCTCAGGGGTCCGCCATTGTGCGAGGTCACATTGGCGTAGACCTCGTCTTCACGCTTCGGCTCGTAGATGGGCATGTTCAGCCACCGCTTGAGGCGCCCGATCTCCTCCACGATGCGCGTCCGCTGGTTGATCAGCTCGAGAATGCGCAGGTCGAGAGCGTCAATTCGCGCCCGGCATTCGGCCAGGGCTCTGAGCGCTTCCTCGCGATCCATGGCTGATCAACCCGCCATCGCCTGTCTGAGCCTGCGAGCGAACTCCTCCAGACTGCGTTCCAGATCGGCCCCGCCCCCGGCTTGCTCGATCAGGCGCACGAAAGCGCTGCCGACCACGACGCCGTCGGCCAGGCGAGCCGCAGCGGCCGCCTGATCGGGCCGCGCGATCCCGAAGCCGACCGCCAGCGGCAGGTCCGTGATTCGTCGCAGCCTTTGCACCAGCGGCTCCGCCTGTTGGGAAAGCGCGTCGCGCTCGCCGGTGACGCCGGTGCGTGATACCAAGTATACGAATCCGCTGGAATGCTGTGCTACCATCCGGAGTCGCTGGTCGGTGCTGGTCGGGGCAGCCAGAAAGACCGCATCCAGACCGGCGTTGCGCAGCATCGGGGTGAAGGCGCCCGCTTCCTCGACGCTCAGGTCCGTGAGCAGGAAGCCGTCCACGCCAACAGCGGCGGCGTCGCGCACGGCGGCCTGGAAGCCGTAGCGCAAGACGGGGTTCAGGTAGCTGAACAGCAGCAGGGGAATCTCCGAGCGTTGTCGGATGCGCGCGGCGATTTGCAGGACCCTGGACAGGCTGGTCCCGGCCTGCAACGCGCGCTGGCAGGCTCGCTGGATCACGGGACCGTCGGCGATGGGATCCGAAAAAGGCACGCCCAGCTCGACGAGATCGGCGCCGCCGCGTTCCAGCGCCGCCACCAGGGCAGCGGTGCGATCGGGCGACGGATCGCCGGCCGTCAAATAGGCGATCAGCGCCCGTTCGCCGCGCGCGCGGAGGCGTTCAAAGAGGCGGCTGATACGAGTCCTCATCGAGCTCAGGGAAGTGCTGCCGGTAGAGGTCAATGTCCTTGTCGCCCCGCCCGGAAAGATTCACCACGAAGATCTGCCCCCTGGCCGCGGGCGCGCGGCGCACGGCCTCGGCCACCGCGTGCGCGGACTCGAGGGCGGGGATCAGGCCTTCGGTGCGGGCGAGCAGGCGCGCCGCGTCCAAGGCTTCCCGATCGCTGACGGCGACGTACTCGGCGCGTCCTTGGTCGCGGAGCCAGGCGTGCTCCGGCCCCACCAAAGCGTAGTCCAGCCCGGCTGAAACGGAATGGGTGGGAGCGACCTGACCGTCAGCGTCCTGGAGCAGATAACTGTAGGCGCCATGCAGGACGCCCGGGGCGCCACCCGCGAAACGCGCCGCGTGCTGCCCCAGTCCGGGACCGCGTCCCCCGGCTTCGACGCCGATCAGGCGCACGCCGTTGTCGGCCAGGAAGCGATGGAAGATGCCGATGGCATTGGATCCGCCGCCTACGCAGGCGAAGATGGCGTCCGGCGGACGGCCTTCCAGTTCCAGGATCTGCCGGTGCGTTTCCTCGCCGATGATGCTTTGAAAGTCGCGCACCATCATCGGGTAAGGATGAGCGCCCAGCGCCGACCCGAGCAGATAGTAAGTCTCGGCCACGTTGGTTACCCAGTCGCGCATGGCTTCGCTGATGGCGTCTTTCAGCGTGCGGCTGCCTCCCTGGACGCCGACGACGTGGGCGCCCAGCAGACGCATGCGAAAGACGTTGAGGCGCTGTCGCTCCATGTCCTCCTCACCCATGTACACCACGCATTCCATGCCGAACAAGGCGGCCACTGTGGCGGTAGCTACGCCGTGCTGGCCGGCGCCGGTCTCGGCGATGATGCGTCGTTTGCCCATGCGGCGCGCCAGCAGAATCTGGCCGAGACAGTTGTTGATCTTGTGGGCCCCGGTATGAAGCAGGTCTTCGCGCTTGAAGTAAATCCGTGCGCCGCCCAGAGAGGCGGTCAATCGGCGAGCCAGATACAGGGGCGTCGGACGGCCGGCGTAATCGCGCAGCAAAGCCCGCAGCTCGTCCTGGAACTGGGGATCTCTGCGGGCTTCCAAGTAGGCCCGCTCCAGTTCTTCCAGCGGCGCCATCAGCGTTTCGGGCACGTAACGCCCGCCGTACGGGCCGAAGTGACCGCGGGCGTCGGGTACCGGGATCAACATGGGGGCTCTCCTGACAGGGCGGCGCGGGCTTCGCGGATGAACCGTCGCATGCGCGCGTGATCTTTGCGACCGGGAGCGCATTCGAGTCGAGAGCAGGCATCCACGCCCCACGGTCGCGCCCGGCGGATGGCCTCGCGGACGTTGTTCTCGTCGAGCCCGCCGGCGATGATGACTTTGGCCTGTGGGTGACGGGCCAGCTCCCAGTCGAAGGTCATTCCCGACCCGCCCCAGATCCCCGCAGGCGCAGCATCGAGCAGGAAGGCGTCTGCGCGCGGATCGTCGAGTCGGCAGGCATCCCAGCCGGGACTGACGCGCAAGGCGCGCCAGACGCGCAGGCCCTCGGGCCACTGGATGTCGTCCCCGTGAAGTTGAACGATGTCGAGGCCCAGGCGGCGTGCCGTGTCCAGGACACGGTCCGCCGGCTGGTTGACGAACACGCCCACTTTCAGGATGCCTGGAGGTAGTTCGCTGAGCAGCTCGATGGCGTGGTGTTCCGGGAGAAACCTCGGGCTGGCGGGGTAGAAGTTGAAGCCCAGCGCGTCGGCCCCCGCTTCGACGGCGGCCCGAGCGTCGTCCGGGTTGGTGACGCCGCAAATCTTGACGATCATGAGCGCAAGGCTTGAATGGCCGCCGCAGGATCCGCGGCTTGCATCAGATGTTCTCCGACGAGAAAGGCCTGATAGCCCGCCTCGCGCAAGCGGCGCACCTCGTCGGCGGAATGAATTCCGCTTTCGCTGACCCGGACCAGCCCGGTGGGGATAAACTCGGCCAGCTCGAGTGACGTTTCCAGCCGGACCTGGAATGTCCGCAGATCGCGGTTGTTGACCCCGATGATCTGTGCCCCTGAATCGAGGGCGCGGGCCAGTTCCATGCGGTCATGCACCTCGACCAGCGCGGCCATGTCGAACTGCGCTGCATACTCGCGCAGGCGACGCAGCTCGATTGGAGTGAGAAGCGCGGCGATCAGCAGCACGGCGTCTGCGCCCCAGGCGGCGGCTTCGGCCACGTCGTACTCATCCAGCGTGAAATCCTTCCGCAGCACGGGCAGCGTAACCGCGCGACGGGCCCCGTCAAGATCCTCGAGCGAACCCCGGAAGTAATGTTCTTCCGTCAGCACCGATAGCGCAGCGGCGCCGCCGCGCGCGTATGCGACCGCGGTGGCCGCGGGCTGAACATTGTCGGCCAGCGGGCCGCGGCTGGGCGATGCGCGCTTGATCTCGGCGATGATCGCCGGCGGCTCGCCGCGCAGCGCCGCAGCGAGGTTACGACGCGCCACGGTTGCGGCGCGGTGTTCCAACTCGTCGCGCGATGCGGTGCGCAGGGCGACTTGCTGGCGTTTGCGCGCCACGATTTCGGCCAGTATGTCCGGGAGCGCAGAAGTCACCGGGGAGAATTTCCATCGTAGCACCGGCTCGGATCGCGGCGCGGGACCGTCGCGGTGCGCTAGGTTAGTGTCTCTTTGTACCGATGCAGGCGCTGCTTTTCGACAGACTCTTGCTCCTGGCGGCCGCGGTCTTGTTTTCGACCGGCGGCGCAGCGATCAAAGCCACGCATCTGACGGGCTGGCAGGTAGCCAGTTTCCGTTCGGGAGCCGGCGCTCTGGCGCTCCTCGCTCTCTCCCGCGAAGCTCGCCAGGGCTGGAGCCGGCGAGCGTTGCCGGTGGCCCTGGCTTACGCTGCCACGCTGGTGCTCTTCGTGCTGGCCAACAAGCTGACCACGGCGGCAAACGCCATTTTCCTGCAAGATGCGGCGCCGATCTATCTGGTCCTGCTGGGGCCGCTGTTACTCGGCGAAAAAGCGCGCAGAAACGAGCTGGTTCTGCTCGCGGTCGTCGCGGCCGGCATCGTCATGTTTTTCGTCGCACAGGAAACTCCGGTGCAAACCGCCCCTGATCCCTTGCGGGGCAACGTGCTGGCGATGATTGCCGGCTGGACCTGGGCGCTGACGATCGCCGGGCTGCGATGGCTCGGCCGCGACCACGGCCCCGCGGTGGCGAACGCTCCGGTGCTCGGCAACTTGCTGGCGTTCGGAGCCTGCCTGGGGATGGCCCTGCCGGTCAGTTACCTCGGCTGGCGGGATGCGGCGGTGATCGCTTACCTGGGCGTGGTGCAGATCGGTTTGGCCTACGTCTGCATGACGCGGGCGCTGAAGCGAGTGCGGGCGCTGGAGGCGTCGTTGTTGCTGCTTGTGGAGCCGGCGTTGAGCCCGATCTGGGCGTGGCTGGTCCACGGCGAGCGCCCGGGGAGGTGGTCGCTGGCGGGCGGGGCTTTGATCCTGGGCGCGTGCCTGGTGTATAGCTACCGGCGCAGCGAGCCAAGCCAAGCCGGCTGACCCATCGGCCAGAAACCGGCTCTGCTAAACTTCTCAGTGGGTAGCGACGGGCGCGTAGCTCAGGTGGATAGAGCATCTGCCTTCTAAGCATAAGACGGGCTTCTCGCAGATCCCTGAAAAGCAAGGCTAAGTCCTTGACCTGCTTGCAGTTAGCCTCTGGCGGAATTTGCCCCTACTTTCACCGAATTTTCGCCCATTTTTCCGTTCTGCTACCCAAAGAATCACCCAAAGTGAGACTGCCAAGCGCCTTGCATGATCCGACCCCTCGGCCAGGGGGGCACTACCGGGCGGGAAGGGGTCAATCGGTGAGGCCGGCCTGCGACCTGAAGAACTCACGCAGGGCTTCGTTGGCCGCCCGCCCCTGGGCTGGCGTGCGACCGGCAGGCAGGCGGCGCGCGTTGGCCAGGTCCAGGCCGATGCGCTGGGAGAACCGATGGACCGCGCGCAGGACTGCGTCTTCCTCGTACACTTCGTCCATGTGGTACGCCGGAGTACCGGCGAGGTAGCGAGCCGTCCATTCGGCGTCGCGACGAAGCGTTACTTCGCGCGTGTCGTTTGTGCGAAGTCCCGCCCCGTAGGCGTGACGCAGGTCGCGGAGGTACTCGGACAGGGTCCGTTCGAAGTCGCGAAGCGCGCGTCGGCGGAACTGGGCTTCGGTTTCGCCTGACTGGCAACCAAGGACCGGCGGGAGTAGCCGAAAATCGGGCATCTGACATACCCATCGCCAGTCGTCACTGAAGCCGTGGTGGAGCACCGTCTGAATCGCGATGGTGAACATCCAGTCAGGGGCCGTCTTCAGGGGCAGGCGAGAACCCCAGCGAGCGAGCGCCTGCCGCGCTGCCGCGGTAGGGCCGGTTAGGTCGGGCGGCGGGCCGCCCTTGCGGAGCAACACCGGCCGGCAGTCTTGAAGCGCGCGCGCGGTGGGCCAAGGCATGCACGAGTAGATCAAGTCGCGCACGAACCGCCGGGCCGGACCGTCCGGGTAATCGCGCCAGCGAAACCAACTAAGGCACATGAGCCAGGCAGAAATCGGCTTGTGGTTTTCCTGTAGAACTTCGAGGGGCGCTGGCGACCAAAAGCGGTCCCCCGCGCGGAGCAGTTGGAGCCGGGCCGCAAGGTCGGGCACGGTTGGCGGGAGCGTGAGCCTGAAACGGGGCATTCATGGTTAGTATAAACCAAAAACCGGATAATTGGCCAACTAATTTGCGTAATCTGGGGATAACGACGTGCAAAGGGTGCGGGAAGATTCATAAGTTGCTACCGAACACACTTTACCCCCCAAGATGTGTTCGGTAACAAACCGGGAAAGTGGCCGCAAACTGGAGGCATGAGGCAAGCGGAAATCGAGCGAATCCTGTTCAACGAACGCGAGGCCGCCGCTGCGCTGGGGATCAGCGTGAAGTTGTTGCGGCGTTGGCGGATGCTCAACAAAGGGCCGCGATTTGTTAAGTTGTCCGGGCGCATCGGTTCGACCGGTGGAAGGATCGCCTACCCTGCCCGTGATCTATATTTCTGGCTCGAATCCCTTCCCTCGGGCGGGAGCAAAGCGGCGGGGAGCGCCGCCCGAAGGCGGACGGGCAGGGAACGGACCGATGCTGTACTCAGAGTACCACCCCAAGTCGAGTCATTCAACCTTTGACCGCGTGAGTCGGAACGTGCTTCGGGCCGCGGCGCGCGCGCTGGACCTGCCGCCCGAACTACTGGAGCGCCTGCCGGCGGAGTTACTTTCGCGCCTGGCCGCCGAGCGCCTGCCTGCATTGCTGCGCGAGCGCGCACAAATTGACATCCGCATTGATGCCTTGGCGAGCTTGCAGGATTGGGCGCGCGAGCGGGCGTATAGGGAGGGAACCGATGCGCCTTAATGAGCTGCCGCTGGCGCAGGCCGCGGAGTTCTATGCCTCGCACGGCATCCCCATCTTCCCCTTGGCCCCTCGCGATAAGCACCCGATGCGTGGAAGCCGCGGCTTCTACGACGCAACCGCTGACTTGCAGCAAGTGCGGCACTGGTGGCGGGAGCATCCCGACGCGAACATCGGCGTGGCGCTGGGCGAGCCGAGCAGGCGCTGGCTGCTCGACGCCGACGCCGCCTACGGCGGGCTGGAGACGCTGGCGGCGCTGCTCAACGGTCACGCCGACCTGGACGGCGCGGCGTGGGCTAAATCGGGCGGGGGCGGTAAGCACGCCTATTTCCTCTGGACGCCCGAGCTGACCTGGCTGCGCTGCGGCGCCTTGCCGGGCGGAGTTGACATCAAGGCCACGGGCGGCTATGCCGTGCTGCCGCCTTCCGTGCATCCATCCGGGCGGCGCTACGAGTGGGCGAGCGCTGAAGACTTAGAGCGGTTTCTGAATCTGCGCCCCGCCGCGGCATGGCTGCTCGCCTGGATCTTCGACAAACGCAAGGTGCGCGAAATGCCGCCGGCGGATGGCCGCGCCGGGCGCAAGATCCCCAAGGGCCGCCGCAATGTCGAGCTGACCTCGATTGCCGGCGTGCTGCGCGCGCGGGGAGCCAGCGAATCCGAACTACGCGACTTACTCGCCCGCATCAATGAGACGCTGTGCGACCCGCCCCTGCGCACGGACGAAGTGGCCCGCATCGCACACTCTATCGCGCGCTATGCCCCACGGGAAGAGCAGGAGCGCCCCGACGCTCAGCGAATCTTCGAGCGGCTGGACGAGGGACGCTATCGGCTTCTGCTGCCCGGTATCGCCAGCGAGCTGGAGATTGACCTACTGCGGCGCGAGAACGGCAGTCTCGTAGGGGAGCTGATGGCCCGTTGTTACCTGCCCGGAAGCCGGGGCGTGGACGGCCTGCTCAGCGTCGCTGACTTCAACGTCTCCTCGGCCCGCGCCCGCCAGGAGCGGGCGAAGTTAATCGCATCGCGGGCCGCCACCAAGGCCGCCGAAGTGGACTGGCCCGGAATCATCGAGGATTTCTGCGCACGGATTCTCGCGGCTGAACGCGAGGGCGAGCCGGCTATAGACCTTGGCGACGTAGACCCTCCCAGGAAGGATGCCATGATCCTGATTGACGGTTTTCCCATCCTGAAACAACACCCGGTAATCTTGTTCGGAGACGGCGGGGCGTGCAAGAGCCTGCTTGCCTTGTACTTCGCCTGGCGGCTAACCCAGCACGGCGAGACTGTACTTTACGCCGATTGGGAACTGGAGGCCCCCGAGCACAGGGAGCGCCTGGAAAAGATTGCCGGCGACGCCCGCGGCGTCAAGTATGCCCGCTGCCTGCTGCCGCTACGCGAAGAGGCCGAGCGTCTCCGCCGCATGGCCCGCGAGCTGGGCGCGACCTACCTGATCTGTGACAGTGTCGCGCTGGGCTGCGATGGCCCGCCCGAGGCCGCGGAAACCGCGATGCACTATTTTCAGGCCCTGCGGCGCATCGGGCTGGGCTGCCTGCTCATTGCGCATGTGACCAAGGGGGAGGAAGGCGAGAAGAAGCCGTTCGGCAGTGTCTTCTGGCATAACTCCGCCCGCGCTACCTGGTTCGCGAAGCGGACCGAGCAAGTGGGCGACGAGAAGGTGGTTCACGTGGCCCTCTTCAACCGGAAATCCAATCTGGGGGCGCTGCGCCCGCCGCTCGCGTTCGAAATTCGATTCGAGCCGGACCGCACCATCATCCGCCGCACCGACGCCGCTGACATTGGCGAGTTTGCCGAGAAAATGACCCTGGCCCAGCGAATGGCCCACGTCTTGCGCCGCGGGGCAATGAGTGTACAAGAACTCGCAGAGCAACTGGAAGTAGAGCCGAATGCGATTCGGGCTGAGATGAGCCGGCGGAAGGGAATCTTCACCCGGCTGTCCGATAACCGGGTGGCGCTGGCCGCTCGCGACGGAGGTACCGATGCGACGTACTGAGCGGGGCGCAACAAGGGGCGCAACAAGGGGCGCAACAGGGGGCGCAACACCAAAGCGCAACACCCCTGGCAAAATTGCCTCTAACTTGTTGAAAAGTCAGGGCGCAACATGCTGCGCAACAGACCGCAACAGGGGCGCAGCGCAGCACCCCCCTCCCTATAGGGGGTGCTGCTGCGCTGCTGCTGCGCCTAGAGAAAGGGAGGCCCCAATGCCGCGAGATTGCTTGATCACCTATCGCCTGGCCGGCCCCTGCGCGACCTGCCGCCAACCGGCGTGGCCGGCGCACGTACGAGGCTTCGAAGTCTACTGCGAGGCTTGCTGTGGCTGTGGCCGGGGCGACGCGGAAGCGCCTGGCCGCGACGCGGCAGGCCCCGCCTGCGACCTGGCCGCCCGTGGCCGGCATCAAGGGCAGGCTCACGGCATGCCGCCCGCGCGATCCGGCCCCGCGCACAGGATGCCCCGTGCGCGCGCTCCAGGGCTCGCTATTGCGCTGGAACGGGGCGGGAAGGCCCGGACACTACCCCGCCCGCTGCGCGCGAATCTGGGGCCGTTTCTGGCCCTGCGCGAGGCATCCTGCTCGGCGATCCGCGCGGCGCTGCCCCGGCCTGGCCGCTGCGCCCGCTTCAGGCTACCGCCAGCATGCCGCACGCAGGCCGGCGCTGGCGATGCTGCCGCCCCGGGCTTGCCGCCCGCGGGGGCCACGACCTGGCCGGCTCGCACTCGCTGCCATGCCGCCTGCCCTGGCCGCCCCGCAGGCCCGGGCCAGGCACAAGTTCCCGCCGCACTCCGCGGCAAAACAACTCTGCGCCGAAATGTTTCGGCGTAAAACTTCGTTGAAGAGTGGAGGTTTGTATGACCCGTGCTGAATTTGAAGCCGAACTCGAGCGACTTGCTCAGACCGAATATCAAGCGTGGCGTGACTACTCACTGCGCGGCGTAGAGCTGGAGGCAGCGAAGAACGAGGCCGCCGAGGCCCTGCTTGACTCAGACACTGCCGCCGCGCGGAGGAAGTTCAGCGAGGCGACGCAGGCGCTCGCGCTACTCGAAGCGTCTGTGGACGCCGCGCGTCACAGGCGGCAGAAGTTGTTCGCGGCTTACTGCGACGCCCGCGTCACCGAGCTTCGCACGCGCGCGCGAGTTACAAAAGCAGGCGAGAGTAATTGACGAGGAGCGGCGCAAAATCTTGGCGGAAATCGAAAAACTCGAAGAAGTGAAATTGATAGATCCGCCCCACACGAAATTGGGAGCGCCGCGAAAAACCGACTTACTCCGCGCGCAAGCCGAAGACTTACTCGGCGCCGCGGCTCGCCTTGAGCGGGCCGGCATCCCGCGGGCAGGCGTGGCGTGCGGAAGTAACCTTGAGGAGTTACTCTCAAACATGCTCAAGACGCCTTCTATCCCGCCCGCATGCGAGGCAGTAGCGCAATGGTACCATGCGCTGGCCGCCGCGGTACCGCGGGGACACACGCCCAAGTTTGCGCGCATCGCGTGGCGTAACTCGCGACTGGTGCGCGATGGAAGTTTCTTGGAAACCGACCGGAACTACTGGCTTTACTTGCACGATGATGGAACTATAGGTGAGCAACAAGGTACGCGGGCGCTGGCCGAGCTGCCCCCGCCGAGCTGGACGCTTGAGCAGGCATGGCAGTTTAGTGCACTTAGTAAGTGAGGGGGGAAGGAGATGCTCAAAATTTCTAAGTCAGGCCCGGAACCCGCGGCGCGGGGCGCACGCGAAAAAACGCCCCCGCCGCATAATACCGCCCTGGCCGGTGGCCAGGCCGGCGATGCCGGCCCCGCCGACGCCGCCGACGGGCCGGCTTCCAAGCCTGCGAAGGCCGCCGCGAAGCGCGCGAGAGGGCTTCAAGAGCAAAGGCCGCCCGTGCAGGGGCAGACGCCGCGTCTGTCGGGCGGCTTCGCGCCTGACGCGGCGGAACCGCCCCTTGAGACTGCCTCGCGCCCGCGCGAAGACGCGCCCGCCGGCGCAAAAACCGGCCCGAAACGCGCCGCAAGCGCGAGTGTGGCCAGGCCGCGGCTCGGGCCGGCGGCGCGGCGGCTCAAGCGCTGGCTGGCCCGACACTTCGACTCCGCGCAACTTGAGGCTGTGCGCCCCCTGGCAGAAGAGCTGGTCAGTCTGGCCGACTCGCTTCATGAAGTCCGATGCGAACTATCGAGCGGGGCGCTGGCTACGAGTGAGCGCGTCAAACTTCGGCGGCTTGAAACGCAACTTTCCGCCTCATTCGGGCGCACGTGGCGCTTGCTCGGCCTCGCGGATGACGCACCTGCCGCGCTGCCGCGGGGCAGGCCGCCGCGACCGGAGTAACTGCGGCTAAGTGGAGTAAGTGGAATGCCAAGACTGAAGCCAACATCGAGTGAGGCCGCCGGCGCACTTACTGAGCGTGAGGCGGAGACCTTGCTGTGGGGCTATCCCCTGCTGGACGGCTGGCAGAAAATCCACGAATGGCAGGCCTGGCTGCACGGGCCGCAGGCGCGCGCACTGTGGAACCGGTATCGTTCACGGCTGATTGCCGAGTGGTTGAACGGCTTGCCGCGGGACTTGCCTGTTGCTTCGCGGCTTTACGACTCGAAGCGGCAGCAGGCCGAGCTGGAGGCCCTGATGGCGAGTAAGTGGGCCAAGTACGAGCGGCGCAAGCCCGCCCCGCCGAAGCCGGCGGACGCGCGATCCCAGTGATTGACCCAGCAGACCGAGGCCGGCCCGCAGCAAGCCGAGGGCGCCCCACGCATCACGCAGGCCGAGGCCGCCCCGGCGAAAGCGCAGGCCGAGGCAGGCCCGAGTGTCTTAATCAGTAGGTTCCAGGTTCGACTCCTGGCGCGCTCACCATTTAGAATCAATCACTTACAGCCACCAGCAGCCCCCAGAAAACAGCACGTGGTAGACGATTTTGTAGACTCCGGACGGTCCACGCTCCCGCAGCGGCAGCCTGAGTCTACAACGCCCTGTTTCCCTGCCCGCCCTGCCGTCAGTGCGCCTTGAACTGCGGCGTATCGTTGCTTAGAATCAAGCCGTAGACGGGATCGTAGACTGGACGATTCGGCAGGTCGCACAAGCATTCGACCTGCCGGCGGAGCTTGTTGTCAGGCCTCGCAGCGTGCAAGGCTTCTCGCGCGGCGAGATTGCCAGCGCCCGCCGGGTCGCAGCCTGCGCTCTTCGCCGCCTCGGCCTGAAGCCGCGCCAAATCGCCGCCGGCTTGCATCTGCGCGAGTGCTCCGTCCGCGGCATGATCCGCAAGGCCAAGATCACCGCGCAGGAAGCGGCACTCGTGGCCGATATTGTGGCCCGCGCCGGGGAGCAGGGATTGTCGCTGGCCTCGCGCGGCTCCGGCTCGCTCGCCGAGCGGGTGGCCATGCTCGAGCAGCGCCTGCTCGCGCTCGAGTCCGCAGTCCGTGCCATACGGTTCCCAGACTTCCGCCGCCTGGACGCCTTGATCCTGGCCGGGTGGGGTGACGTGCGCCAGGACAAGATCCCCACGGCCGTGTTGATCCGCGCCTTGCTCGGCCTGCCGCTACCCAGCCCGCATGCCGTCGGGGAATCGGCTTCGCCGCCCGCCCGGCACAGCTCTGGGGACCCCCGCTGTGGGCCCTCACGAATGGGCGTGCCCTTTACCGATCCCGATGACCGCGTGCTTCGGCGAGTTCGATTGCCATCCATTCCCATTCAAAGTTCTCCATGTCGAGGACCTCGATGCTGAACGATTTAACTCCCAGCGGCGGGATGTTGAGGTCCGGGACCCGGTATAGGCGGGTCCATGTTCCATCTTTTGAGTTCGGCGCTGCTTTCTTGCGGGCAGTGACCCTTATAGTAAGTTCCCGGACAACCCAGTTGCTGCCGTTATAGATCATGCCGCTTACGCCTGGTCGCCCGGACTGGGTGAACGGGAATGGGCTGCTGGTGATTTTACGGAGTTCGTTGCTCGGTAGGGGACGCATAGCCGCTGGCCGCTTGACCGGTCTCCATTCTCCTGATAGCGCTCTCAACTCCTCGGTGGACCCGGTGATCCGGTTTATGCGAACCAGTGCAGTGACCTGCCCAGCGGTGAGCTTCTCATAGCGATACAGAGTGGGCCACACGGTCAGCGCCAGCAAAAACATAATCGCTAAGACGGCGCAAAGAAGTAGGTACTTGAATGTACACCGCGGGGGAGGGACGTTCTGAGTAGGCTCCATTGAATGTTGACTTTCCGCGATTTCCATATCTCGAGCTCCCTGACAATCAGAGTACAGTAGCTCGCCCAAAGCCGCAAACGTCACCCGCCAAGGAGCAGCCTAGTAGCGCCAGGGCCGCTAGTGCAAGGAAGAAGGCCCACGTGTGGCCTGTCGGTCCCGGTTTAAACATTTCTTTCTACCTCCTTGCTGACTTGGGGCATCACCTTGCTGCCGGGTGCGGTGACAGAACCCGCGTCTTCCCGGCCGCATCCGACAAGACGAGCCGCGCCGAACCGTCATGGACAAGGGTAAGTGCAGCGCGCACCTTCCCGTCACGGGCTATTAGCTCGGAACTTTTCGCTCTTACTAGGGTAGTGCACGGTCACATTCTGCGCTGCCGCCGCGGGTGGCTCCAACCACCGTCTGCCCGCCAGCAGCACAAGTCCCAAGGTCAGACCACCAGTCGCGCCTTGTGCAGCCGCCTTAGCCTACCACTTGACGGTTCGGTTACCTCCTTTCGCTTCAGCCCCCTCATTGTACAACCTCCCAGCGGCACCACCGAGGCTCTTCGTACCCCTGCCGGCTTTGATTTCAGCGTAACGAGCGCTCACGTCAACGCGAGCTTCGCCCCACTGGCCCACCCGGCATAAGCCTTCGCCATTGCGTTTCGCCACCGCAGGCCGTGCGCCACAAGACGGCAGATTGTAAGCGATCCCCCGCAGCGAGGCCCCTTTGGAACGCGACGCGAAGCGATTGCGGAAGCCAAGTGCGCGGCGGAGTTGATAACGCAGGAGCACGAAGCTCTGGAACGGTGGCCCCGGTGAAGTGAGCGGCGGCTTTTAACCGCCGCTTTCTGGCCGGCCAGGAGAAGACGAGGGCGGCGATGATGGCCGCCCCTCTGAGCGCCGCCTTGAATGCCGCCCGGGGCCAAGGCGCAGCGATGCCGCCGGCGGATGCTGCCGCATGTGGCCGGCTCATCCGGCGCAGGACCTGGCCATCACCCCGGCGGGGCGCATCAGGCAAGCGCAGGCAGGCGGCTTCGGGGCGGTGGGCCTGCCTGCGCCCCTGACGCAGGGCTTGCGTTGCCGGCGCAGGCCGGGCGGGGCGGCTTGCATTGCTGCCTGCCGCTTCGCATATACTGTGGCCATGAGCAAGCGGAAGGATCCTGCCGCTGTAAAGCTGGGCCGCAAGGGCGGCTTGAAGCGCATGGCGATGCTGACCCCGCAAGAGCGAACCGACCTGGCCCGCCGGGCGGCGCTGAAGCGCTGGCGACGGGCCAAACCGGAGAAGTAGCCATGAGTGTCTTCCGTCCGACCTTCCGTGACCCCAAGACAGGCGAGCGCCGGCAGTCCCGGATCTGGTGGTACGAGTTCTGGATCGCTGGCCGGCGCATTCGTGAATCCGCGCGTACGACGCGCAAGACTGTGGCGATTGAGGCCGAGAACCGCCGTCGGCTTGAGCTGGAACGGGCGCTGGCCGGCCTGCCGACCGATGAACCCGAGCGGCGCATCCGTCCCCTGGACGTCTTGCTTGATGAGTACGCCAAGGGCTACCGCCTGAATCATCGTCCGAAGTCCGTAGCCTTGGTGGAGGGACGGGCGGCGCACTTGAAGCGGATCCTGGGCAATCTGCTGCCGGCAGACCTGACCGAAGCCCGCCTGCTGGACTACATCGCCAAACGCCAAGCCGAGGGGGCCAGTGGCCGCACGATCAATCTTGAGCTTCAAGTGCTGAGCCGGGCGCTGGGGTCCACATGGAAGGCCTTGTGGCCGCGGTTGCGCAAGCTGGAGGAGCGCCGCGACGTGGGGCGGGCCTTGGATGCCGAGGAAGAGCGCCGGCTGCTGGAGGCCGCGGCGCGGAACACGTCCCCTCTGATCTATCCGTACCTGATGCTGCTGATCTGGACCGGGATGCGCGAAGGTGAGGCCCGGATGCTGCGCTGGGGCCAGGTCAACTTTGAGGAAGGCGTGATCATCGTAGGGGCGTCGAAGACCGCCGCAGGCACAGGCCGGGCCATCCCGATGAGCGGCGCGCTGCGGGCGGCGCTGGAGCTTCACGCTTCGCGCTACGCCGCATGGTTCGGGCCGATCAAGCTGGACTGGTATGTCTTTCCGGCATCGAACCGGCGCAGGCCGGTTGATCCTGGCCGCCCCGTGGGGAGCCTGAAGCGGGCTTGGGAAGCCGTACGCCGCGCGGCAGGGGTCAACTGCCGGTTGCACGATCTGCGCCACACGTTCTGTACGAAGCTGGCCGAGGCGGGCATCCCCGAGCAGGTTATGCTGGATATGATGGGTCATGTGAGCCAGGCAATGCTGAAGCGGTACTCGCACATTCGGCTTGAGGCGCGTCGGCGCGCGATTGAGGCGCTGGAGCGCGCGGGGGCGGAAATTTCGGTTGGGGTACCCCAAGAAGTCCCCAAAGTAAGCCGATTGGCCGCGAAGGCGAAGCCTGTAACTCACTGAAAACGAAGGATTGGGCGCGTAGCTCAGGTGGATAGAGCATCTGCCTTCTAAGCAGAGGGTCGCAGGTTCGAGTCCTGCCGCGCCTGCCATTGATTTCAAGGGACTTACCTGCCGAAGTCCGTCGCGAAACGAAACGCCGGGTGGTACTCCGGGGTATCGTTTCGGCGAACCCATGGCCAGCTCAGAACCCCCGAGCGCGCTCGTGCGCCTCCCCGAACGCTTCGCATACCGTCACCAGGCTTCAAA
>Ga0308390_1001305_pt1 | contig 16351 bp, 14 predicted proteins | sample Hotspr2Sample149_FD_202358 | JGI IMG/M metagenome (GOLD analysis project Ga0308390, IMG submission 202358) | Hot spring phototrophic mat microbial communities from Mushroom Spring, Yellowstone National Park, Wyoming, United States - 20040719_149 ...
CCAGTCTCCGCAGCGGGCCCGTTCATTCACGCAGGCTGGCCGCTGTTCGATGCAGACACGGTTGGGGATCAGGAGGGAGCGTAGGGCTCTTTGGGTGCCCCGGCACCGTCTTCGCCTGGCCTGTCGCGGATAGGGGCGCATAACGGGTTCCCATTGCGGGTCTTTGTCAATGAACCGGTACATGGTTCCCGTGCTTACCCGCATGCGGGGATGACCGGGATAATCGATCCACAATCTTCCGGCGATCTGCTCTGGAGACCAGCCGATCATCAGTTTGTCTTTCACGTACTGTCGCAGGGGATCATCATCCAGGCGTCGGGTACGCCGGCAGGCCTGACGCCGTTCTTTGTACCATGCCTGAGCCGTTTGGCCGTCACAGTCGCCGCGCGGGGATTTGTTTCGGTGGATTTCCCGGCTGATGGTGCCGGGACTTCGCCGCAGGGCCCAGGCGATTGGTCTGACTGAACATCCCGCGCGGATCATGGCCTGGATCTGACCCCGTTCGATGGCGTTAAGATGCTGGCAAGACATGGGGATATCCTCCCGCGGTGGCGGATATACCAACCCGCGAAATGGCTCCGACTGCCGCAGGGCATCCCAATGTTTTCTTTCATTTCCAGTCAGCCAAGGCATTCGGGGAGCCAGCGCGCTGGCTCCCGGATGGATGCACCCCGTGGCGCGCATCCGGCAATCCCGTGCGTTGACCGCCCACCTCATTCACGCCAAAACAGACCATGTGTTGCACTTATTGTTAGAATCAGGGCGCATATCCCCGCCGCCCCAATAAGACTTCTGTCATTGAATTGTATAATGCAGTCGGGGGATTAGGAGTTCTCTATGCGTGTATTGATATGCGGAGGCGGCGGATACCTGGGAACGCTTGTCACCGGTGAGATGGCGGGTCGGGGACAGGACACGGTCGTGCTGGACCGATTCTGCTTTCTGGAGCAGCGGATTTTTGCTGAACTGTTCCGGAACCGGAAGGGATGCGTGACGCCGATCCAGGGAGACATCCGGCGCCTTCAGGCTGTGCCCGAGGCTCTGCGGGAAGTGGAACGAATCGTCCATCTCATCATGCCGGGATCCGAGGATCTGGCCGTACTGGGCGAAGAAACCCTTCGGGATATCTGCGTGGAGTCCACGCGGGAACTGGCCGCGATGGCCTCCCGTGCCGGGATCAGACGGTTTATATTGGTCACGGACGCCCCGGGATACGCGGAGAAATCGGTAGATGCGCTGCACCGGGAAGCCGAACACGTGATCCTGAGTTTCGCGGATACCGGTATGGAGCCGGTAATCATCCGTTGCGGTCCCCTCTTTGGTGTGTCACCCCGAATGCGGTTTGATCTACCGCTGCAGCGACAGATTGTGGGGCTGCTGGAGGAGGGTACGTCCTTCGAGCGTCTGCTGGCTGTGGTGCGCGAGTCGAACGGTATTTCAGTCGGATACGCGGCGGCCTGCATAGCAAACTCGGCCCTGGATAAAACCGAAGCAGGCGGCATATGGGTACTCGGTTTCGCCGGAATGGAGGCCTCCGCGGCGACGTGCCGAGCGCTGCCTGAACCGCCGGAAACAGTCACCCGCAGTGCCATCGACGCCCTTGCGGATGGCTTGCGGGCAGGTCAATGGGACCAGGAAGCGACGCACTGCTATAACCGCAGGGTCTGGGCACAGTTGCGGACGGTCGCGGCCCGGGATGGCGGAGAACCGGCGGCGCCCAGATTTATCCCGCTAGCCCGTCCCTGTGTGGGAGAAGAAGAAGAACAGGCCGTGATTGAAGCCATCCGGTCCGGGTGGATGACCTCTGGTCCTCATGTCCACGCGTTCGAACGGCTATTCTGTGAGACCCTGGGGGCCGGGGGGGCGGCGGCGCTGATTTCCTGCACGGCCGCCATCCACACGTGCCTGGTCCACGCGGGTGTCCGGGCCGGCGACAGCGTGGCTACCACACCGATCACCTGGGCGTCCACCGGAAACACGCTGTGGCAGATGGGCGTGAGGCCTTGGTTCGTGGATATCGAGCCGGGAACCCTGAACATGAATCCCGACCTGCTCGAAGAGGCCCTGGGGGCCGGTGTCCGCGCCGTGATTCCCGTGCACATGGCCGGCCATCCGTGCAGGATGCATGAAATCCGCGCGCTGGCGGAAAGGTATGGCGTGCCGGTGATCGAAGACGCCGCCCATGCACTGGGGGCCTCCTACAACGGTGTCCCCATCGGAGCTCGGGGCACGTACGTCTGTTTCAGTTTTTACGCCATCAAAAACATCACCACCATGGAAGGCGGTATGATTACCACAGACCGGCCGGAAACCGCCGGAGAACTCAAGAAAATCACGGCCAACGGCATGAGCGCGACCGCATGGGACCGTTACGGCCGCAGCGCCGTGCCCGGACCGGCAGTGGTGACGGGACCGGGTTTCAAATACGCCATGGGCAATGTGGCCGCGGCCATGGGCATCTGCCAGTTACGCAAACTGGATGGATTTCTGAGGCGGCGGCGCGAAGTCGCAGAGCGATACCTGAGCCGGCTGGCCGACGTGGAAGAAATCATCCTGCCACGGGAAGAACCCTACGCCCGCTCCGCGTGGCATCTGTTCATCATCCGGCTGCGCCTGAACCGTCTGATGGTGGACCGGGATCAGTTCTGCGACGACCTGCGGCATGAAAACATTGGAACGGGCATTCATTTCTACGGCATGCATCTGCACCCGTGGTTCCGCGCGCAGTTCGGTGACTGGGAAGAACGACTGCCAGAAGCCACTGCCGCCTCCCGGGACGTGATATCATTGCCATTGTGGCCGGGAATTACCGATCAGCAGGTGGACGCGGTGATTGAAGCCATAAGGAAGGTAGCCGCGGCGCGCCGCAGAATAAGGGGATGAAACATGCCACTGGATGAGAAACCACCCGTCGGCAAAATATCCAAATGCCCCCGGTGCAAAAAGATGTTCACCAAAACCGGAAATCAATTGGTATGCCCGTCCTGTGAACCGATGGAATTGGCCGATTATGAAAAGGTATCCGACGTGTTGGCCCAACATCCCGGGCTGGGCATGGAGGCCGTAGCGGAACTGGCGGGGGTAACCACAGCGGTGGTGCTTCGCATGCTGGACAGCGGCCGCCTGGAGAAACAGGATCAGGAACAGAAATATGTCTGCGGCCGTTGCGGCAAGCCGGCCATCAGTAAAAGCAAACGGCTGTGTCAGGCGTGCCTGATGAAACTAGACCAGGAATGGGCGGAAACCATCCGAAACATGCGTGAAGCCCTCAACCCCAAACCCGGAGTGCGCATCAATGATGTTCACGGATCGCTGGAGGCCCGCCGCAGCATGACGCCGGCCGCGCGGGTTCTCGATCCGAAGAAACATGTTCCGGAACCGGAACTCAAAAGCGGGCACCGGATGGTCACGCCCGAAAAATTCAAAAACAAGAAACGCCCATAATATCAGAGCAGATCCACAATCCGGATAGCCCGATGTGGACCGGACGCCGGCTGACGCTGGGTGCTGAGTACCGGAGGTTCCAGAATCTGGAGGATGGGCATGGGATTCTGGGTCGCGGGAATGGGGGGATGAATTTCGCCGCCGGTCCTGCGCTGCTCAACCGGCTGCAGATAAATTCGGGCGATTTCTTCGATTCCGCGCAACACCGCTTTGCGCACCGGTATCCAGACATGGGCAGAAGCCTCGGGCAGGATCACACCCTTTTCCTCATAGGTCCAGATCACCACATCCAGATCCTTGCCGGGAATCTTACCCGCGCTGGCGCACCCTGATCGGATCGCCTGCGGATTCTCCAGAGCGGTGGAGTCGATCATGGCGGAATAGGCGCCTGACTCCAGAGCTTCTCTCAGGGCTGCCTCCAGATGTTCCGGACGGGTTCCGGCATCCACCACCATCCCCTCGGCCTCATGACGGCTGATGCCCGACTCTGTCATCGCCCGGCAGAACCCTTCGCGGCGTTCCCAACCCGCACTGTAGCCTTCAAAGGCTGACAACATCAGGATATGGCGGTGACCGCGGGCCAAGAGGAATTTGGCGCTCTCATAAGCCGCACGCTCCAGATCCACGGCCGCGTAGTTGCACGATTCACACGGAACGGGCCGACCCAGAGCAAGATACGGAGTTCCGGAAAAATGAATCCGGTTGATGGTATTGTCATCGAGGGGGAATGGACCGACAATAAAACACAGATCGTACATCCGTTCCCAGACACCGCGGCTGTAATCAATCATCGAGCCTTCGTTCAGCCGGCTGGTATCGAAAGTGAGATAGGCGCCACCGGCCGAAAAGGTGGTGGACAGTTTGGCCAGGAGCCAGACCAGGAAATCCTCTCTCAACGGCACCATGCTCAGCGGGGGTGCCACGGTCACGCCAATACAGTTTCTGCGGACCGCCCGCAGGGCACGGGCTCCATAATGCGGGTGATACCCCAGTTCCCGAACCACCTTGAGCACCCGTTCCCGGGTCTCTTCGCTGACTCCGGGCTGATTGTTCATAACCTTGCTGACGGTTTTGGTGGAAACTCCCGCTTCTCTTGCAACATCAAAAATAGTCAATCGTGTTTTGGGCCGTTTCGCCCTCGTTTTTCTGGGCAGACGCTCCATGATCCTTCCCCACTGATGGTTGCGAAATACGTTTACCCTGTTTAACCCTGACCGTTTACACCTGACGCAGCGATTATTGTTTCCAATTATTTCATATCTTGAGTGAAAACGGCAACCCAACTGAATTATTGAAACATTCCCCAGATTCTACGGCTGTTATGCCTGAGGAAGGATGTGGCATAATAGACGCGCGAGGGTGTTTTTTTCGGATAGGACATAACCCTGCTACATGAAAGGGATAACCATGAAAAAAGGGTGTCTTATAGGTATTGCGATTCTAGCGATGATGCTGGTTATTGTCGCGATATCTCTCGTGGTGATTTTTTACGCCGTGGACCGGCGGGTTGGGCTGTCCACGGCACCGGACATTCCATGGACCGATTACGTGCCGATATCCACAGAAACTGCGGTGCAGGTGAAAGTGAATATTCCTTTACTGCTTCGGAACTTGAAACCCGCCCTGGAAAAAGTGCCTTTCCCGAAGTGGGTAACTCTGTACGGCACTGCTTCGCCGAACGTCACTATTGAAAATGTTCTGCCGCATAGTATTTTCGCGGCACTGAACATCCGTCCGGATCTGACGAACGGCAATCTGACCGTATTCGTCAACGAACGCCGGTTCGGGAAGGTTATGGCGGAAATGCTGACATACGATTTTCTGAGCCGCACAATTCCCCAGGTGAAGTGGAACACGGAAGGGGCCATACTGCATCAGCGGGGTGCCCTGACCATCAATGGCACGCTACCGATTCCCCAAGATGTGGAGCCCGTTATCCAGGAGAAATGGCCGGCGGGAGGCGGGGCGGAACCGTTGTCCCTGGACAGTAATCCCATGATTGCCGCGTGTGTGGATAACCGGGCAGGGCAACTAGTTGCCATAGCAGGCATGATGCTCACGGCTCAGAATCAGGATTTCAAGGCACTGGCGGAGTCCGGTTACGGCGCCATGGCGATGGGCCTGCTGCCGGAGATTCATACCATTCACCTTGCCGCATCTCTGACAGACGCAGACACTGCTCAGATAAATCTCCGGGCCAATACGACCCAAAACGGTCAGAGTTTGTTTCTGCTGCTGTCCGGATTCTGGCCCATGGTACCCCAGAACGCCCAGACCAAATGGGGCCTGACGGTAGAGGGGGAACCTGCCTGGGACGCGGCCCAGCATGCCATCGTGGCTGACCTGAAGATCACGGGGATCGAAAACCTGGTGGTATCCCGCCTGACAGCCGCCCTGGCCGGCAGAGAATAGTTCTGGTAAAGACTGGTGCCACCCAGCATCATCCCGAGGAGAACGCGGGAACCAACACGCGCGGGCGGGGTTTAACCGGTAAAGAAATGGAACGCGCAGTTGAAGGTGGAACCGGATGACTGGATCCTGATCGCACGGGCCAAATCAGGCGACGCGGAGGCGTTTGCCGTGCTGGTCCGTCGGTACCAAGCGTCAGTCTTCCGATTCTGTGAGGGGTTGCTGGCCTCGCGGGAAGACGCCGAAGAAGTGACCCAGGACTGTTTTGTGACGCTGTACCGGGCGTTGCACCGGCTCGAGCCGCGCGCGCAGTTTACCACATTGCTGTTCGGTTCGGCCCGGAACCTCGCGCTGAACCGGCTGCGCGACCGACGCCGAAGACAGCATCGAGAACAGGATCCGCGGGCCGCGGCCGCAACCACAACACCGTGCGCCACACCGGACGCGGTCTGCTCGGCCGAAGAACTGGCTGGGGTCATCCGGGAAGCGCTGGATACCGTGCCGGAACCCTTCCGATCGGCTTTTCTGCTGCGCGAGGAAGCCAATATGGATTACGCGTCCATCGCCGAAACACTGGGATGTCCGACAGGCACCGTGCGAAGTCGGATCGCGCGGGCCCGGGAAATCATCCGCGCCAAACTGACTGAAAAAGGTTTGCTGCCATGAGCATCGTCAGTCATCCAGACGAGAAGCATCCGCCTGATCCCGGGCAGCAGGAACTGCTATCCGCCTGGCTGGACGGGGAACTTTCGGACGCTGGAGAGGTCGAAGCGCTGCTGAGCACCTCCCCGGAGGCCCGGATGTATCTGGAACAACTCCAGAAAGCCCGTACCTTATATCACGCCGGTCGCCAGAGGGTCTCCTGTGACCCGGAGGCCATGATCGGGGCGATTATCAACCGGGTCCGCCAGGAAACTGAGGCGGTCGAAGGTGCTCCGCGCCCCATTCCGAAACGCGCCGGTTTGCCGTGGGAATGGGTGGCGGCAGCCGCCGCCCTGCTGATACTCGCTGCAGGCGGCGTGTTGCTCCAACAGGTTCGTTTTACGCCGGGGATGCAGCGCGCGGAAGAGACCGCCGGGGCTGGTGGCTGGCTGCCCGCAGACGAAAAGATCTCGGATACGGATCTGGCCGCCATCCTGGACGAAAATTTCGCGGACTCGACAGTTCTGCCGGACCTGTGGGAAAACCTTCCCGAAGAGGAACTTCTCCAATACGCGGCTCTTTGGGAGGATGAAACCGCATCACCGGACGGGCCAGAGGATTCCGGTCTGTGGTGGGAACAGGCGGAACAACTGGCCGCGTTTTTTGACAGCACCGTATTCGGGGATCCGGAATTTCCGGTCCCGCAACCATGAGGGATCACATCATGCGCTGGGAACTTCGGGCAGCAACCGGTCTCTGGCTGATACTGTGGGCTGTTGCGGCGGGCGCACAGGATACACCACCGTCCGCCCCCACTTCTCCTCCGCCACCACCCGTTACGGGGGACGGGGATCATCTGTCCGGCAAAACTGGCCGGCCGGCACGGGAAAACCGACCGCAGCCGGAACGTACCCGACGGGGCGGGAAAATGCTGGAACAGGTTATGCTGGCCCGCCTTTCCGAGGAACTGGGTCTGACCGACGAGCAGACCGTGCTGATGGTGCGAAGGTTCATGGATTTCAGGAATAAACGCAATGACCTGCGCCGGGAACGGGAAAACCTGATGAAATCCCTGCGGGAAGCCATAGACCACAACGCGCCCGATCCAAAACTGGAAGAAGTGCTTAACCGGATCCGCGACCTGCATGAGACCCTGATCAATCAGCAGCGTGCCCTGTACGAGGAACTCAGCCAGGATCTGAACGCGCGACAGCGGGCGAAACTGTTTTTGTTTCTGGAGCGGTTTGAAGCGGAGGTCCAGCAAATGCTTCGCCGGACCGCGGAGCAACGTCCGGGCCCGCCTGTACCGCCGCCACCTGGGGGACCTCATCCGCCAATTGGCATGATGCCGCCCGGCCCCCCTGCCGGTTCACCCAGGCTGCCTTCCGACGCTCCCCGGCCGGAGTTACCGGGAGGTCAGACCCCGGCTATTCCTCCGGCGCCTGCCACTCAGCCGCAATAAGCGGTCAGAAGTCGTTGCTCAGCAGATCCGGGTACTCACTGAAATATCGGTATACAGTCTGCACATCGGCGTCAATGGCCTTTACCAGTTCCTCAACCGAGGGGAATCGGAATTCCGGACGCAGCCGGTGGTAGAAAAACACTTCGAGGGACTCGCCGCGCAGATCACCGGTGTAGTCCAGCAGATACGCTTCCACGGTAGGCGGATTGCCGCCTAAAGTTGGCGCGATACCGATGTTGACCGCCGCCGGCCAAAGTCCGCCTGACGGAAGCCGCACGGAAGCCGCGTACACTCCGTGGGCGGGCAGGATGGCATGAGGCGCGCGCACGTTGGCCGTGGGGTATCCGATGCGGGTACCCAGGCCTTTTCCGCTTACGACAGTCCCGTAGAGACTGAATGGCCGTCCCAGGAAACGGGGAACCTGTTCCATCTGTCCGGTAAGGACCAGTTCCCGCACCAGGGAACTGCTGACCGTCTGTCCGCCGATCACCAGGGCATCCACCTGCGTGGTTTCAACCCCTTCTCTGGCCGCGGCATCGCGCAGATATTCGTAATTGCCCTCGGCGTTCCGGCCAAAGCGGAAATCGTGTCCGACTACCAGCGTCCGCGCCCGGCACAGATCCACCAGCAGCCGGAAGAAGGTTTCCCGATCCATGGCAGCCGTCCGCGCGTTGAAAGGCAGGATATACAACCTTTCAATGCCAGCCTTGCGCAACAGGCGCTCCTGCTGTTCCGGAGCGGTGAGCAGAAAAGGCGGCTCGTCAGGGAAGAAAAAACATCGGGGGTGGGGCCGCAGGGTCATCACCGCGGGAATCAGGTTCCGTTCTGCCGCTTTGGCTGTCAGCACCTCGATCAGCCGCCGGTGACCGAGGTGCACGCCATCGAAACTGCCGATGGTGAGCGCACAGGGCGGAGCCGGTTCGGCCATGGAAAGACAGTCAGGGATTACCTTCATGGCTCAATCTGCCTGACGGCTCAGTACGCGTTTGGGCATGATCCGGTATCCTGCCGCGGAGGGTTGAGCCTCGGCGATCGCAATCAGGCGGCCACGGCGGTCCAGCACCTGAACCTTGGCGCCCGGTTCCGTATTCAACCGTTCGCGGGTCAGAATCGGATTCCCGTTTTCAATCAGGGCGGTCTGGACATTGTCGGCCACCACTGCCGGCAGGTCGAGTGCTTTTCCCATGGGGATCAATCGGTCCTGTACCTCTTCCGGCGTGCGCAGGCTATCCAGCGGGGCTGCCTGATCCAAGGTGAAACGTCCTACCTGGATCCGTCTGAGGGTATCCAGGGCCGCGCCACAGCCCAGCGCCAGGCCTACCTCATGACAGAGCGCGCGCACGTAGGTGCCGCTTGAACAACGGACACAGAGGTACGCGCAGGGTGGTTCCCAAGCGGTAATCCGGAACTCGTCCACCCGAACGGTGCGCGGCTTCCGTTCTACCTCAATCCCTTTCCTGGCCATTTTGTAGAGGGGGGTGCCGCCCCGCTTGACGGCGCTTACCATAGGCGGCACCTGTTGAATGTCACCGAGGAAGGGGTTACAGGCCGCCTGAATCATCTCCCGTGTCAGAGACTCCGGCACAGGGCGTTCTTCGATAATCGGCCCTTCCATGTCGTAGGATGCGCTGATCACGCCCAGCCGCATACGTCCTTCATACGCCTTGTCGAGACCGAGGAAGAACTCGGAGAGCCGGGTGGCCTTCCCGAGACACAGGAGAAGAAGTCCAGTTGCGCGGGGATCCAAGGTGCCCGTATGACCGATCCGGCGCATGCCGGTCACCCGCCGCACGTGGTCCACCACATCATGGGAAGTAATCCCGGCTGGTTTGTCTACCGCGAGTATTCCATCCATCGGGGTATTTTCCTAAACATCCGTGCACTTGATATCGTCCGGCGGAAGGGCGACTTCGATCGCGGCCAGCACCTGATCCAACGCATCACGCAAGGACATCTCCAGGGAAGCCCCTGCTGCCGGCACATGGCCCCCGCCCCCCCACTGTCTGCAACAGGCGGCACAATCAAAAGAGCCATCAGAACGCAAACTGACCTTGACGTGACCGGGATCCAGCGCATAAGCCAGCACGGCCACTTTAACACCTTCCACCTGACGCAGGATATTGATCAGGTTATCCGTGTGTTCCCGTACCGCGCCGCAGGCTGGAAAGTCCTCTGGCGCCAGCCAGGACACGGCGATGGTTCCTGCCCGACGGAACTCTACACGTTCGAGCATCCGCTGCATCAGGTCGAATTTTGGACGGGGGAGGAATTCCAGCACCCGCTCCGTAATCTGATGGGGAGCGATGTGTCCGGCTTCCAGCAGCCGGGCCGCGATCTGATGGGAGCGGGGGGTGGTATTCGAGAAACGATAACCGTTGGTGTCAGTCACCTGACCCACATACAGACACAGGGCGGCTTCGGTGGACAGCGGCACATCCAGCGCGGTGTAGAGGTCAGCGACCAGTTCGGCCGCGGCCGCATAGGATGGATCAATAAATCCGGCCGTACCTGGCTCTCCGGGTTCGGTGTGGTGGTCGAGAATGAGCACCGATGTGCCTTGCCGGAGCCAACGGGCTGCCTGTCCAACCCGACTGAACACTGAGCAATCGACCACAACCGCCAGTTCGAAAGGTTTGGGCATATCCTCAGCATCACGGATCGCGTCCGCCCCGGGCAGAAAGGCGCAGGTCCGGGGCACGGGACTGTCCACCATCAACTGGACGGGTTTATCCAGGGCGCGGGCCAGCCAGTACAGTCCCAGCAGGCTGCCAATCGCGTCTCCGTCCGGTCCCACGTGGGTGGTGATCAACACGGAGCGGGCGTCCCGGAATCTGGCGGCCGCCTCTTCCAGTGTCAGCTCCAGCATGGGGGCTTCCTGCTGCTCGCGGTGCACGTGTTCCAACACTTCTTCGAGGTGGTAAACGCGGTCCAGGGAATTATCTTCGAAAAACCGGATTTCAGGAATGTGCCTGACCCGCAGGATGCGGCCCACCTTTCGGCGGAACCAGCCCGCGGCATTCTGGAGGGCGATGAGCGAAGATTTTTTCTCCGATTCGCTGCCATACAGGCTCACGTATACGTTGGCAAAACGCATGTCCGGGGACATGCGCACGCCCATAACGGACACGAATCCCAGCCGGGGATCCTTGAATTCCCGCTGCAGCAGACGCGCGATCTCCTCATGCACGAGGGAAGCCACGCGGTCAGCCCGAGTGTAATCGCTCATATCATTTCAACCTGATAATCGGCCAGTTCGGCCTCTGCGTTACGTTCGACCCATGCCGCGATTTCATTCACCTGTTCATTGGCGTGGCGGGCCTCATTGCTGACCACACACACGGTAATGCGGGCGCGCTGCCAGGCATCATGCCAGGCTGTTTCCGCGACGGAACAGTTGAACCGGCCACGCAGCCGGTCCTTGAGGCTTTTCACCACGCGCCTTTTTTCCTTGAGCGACATAGCGCCCGGAATCAGCAGGTCGAGATGCAGCACACCAATGGTCACGGCTGTTCAGTTCAACGTTTTCTGTCTGGATTCCATCACATAGGTTTCGATGATATCACCCACCTGAATATCATCGTACCGTTCCAGGCGGATACCACACTCATATCCGGCGGAAACCGACCGGGCGTCGTCTTTCATCCGCTTGAGGGATTCGACGCGCCCGTCGTGCACAATGACGCCGTCCCGGATCAGCCGGGCCTGACTGCCGCGGGTCACTTCGCCATCCAGAACGTAGCATCCGGCGATGTTCCCCACGGTGGACGAGCGGAACACCTGACGGATCTCGGCATGGCCGGTAATCCGTTCGTACTGTTCAGGCGCCAGTAGACCTTCCAGGGCTTTTTTGACTTCGTCGAGGGCTTCGTAAATGATCTGGAAGGTCCGGATTTCGACACCGAGTTCCTCGGCCAGTTTTCGGGCTTTCGGATTGGCGGTAACATGAAATCCGATGATCACGGCGTCACTCACGTCGGCCAGCAGGACGTCAGACTCGTTCACCGCGCCCACGGCCGCGTGTATGACCAGCACCTGAACCTCCTCATTGCCCATTTTCGCGAAACTCGAGCGCAGCACGTCCACCGAGCCCTGAACATCGGCTTTGATGACCAGGCGCAGTTCGCGGCGTTCACCGCCCTGCACCCGCTGGTGGAAATCCTCCAGGGTCATGTGCCGGGCCGCGGGACCCCGTTTGAGCCGCGCTGCCGCTTGCCGTTTCTCGGCGATAATCCGGGCCTTCCGCTCTTCAGCCATCACGATGAACTGGTCACCGGCTTCGGGCGGCGCGCTGAACCCCGTTACGGCCACCGGTGTGGAAGGGCCGGCCTCCCGGATTTCCTCATTCCGGTCGTTGTACATGGAACGCACCCGCCCCCAGGTTGCGCCAGCCACAAAAGCGTCACCGATCCGCAAGGTTCCGCTCTGGACCAGCACCCAGGCCACAGGCCCCTGGCCGGTGGTGATTTCAGATTCGAGCACGGCGCCTCTGGCCGGTTTATCGGGATTCGCGCGCAGATCCAGCATCTCAGCCTGGAGGCTAAGCAGTTCAACCAGATCCTGAACCCCCGCACCGGTTTTTGCGGAGATGTTCCGCATGATGGTGTCACCACCCCAGGCTTCGTCAAGCAGGCCGTACTGAGTCAATTCCTGGCGTACCCGGTCTGGCTGCGCGTCAGCGAGATCGCACTTATTGATTGCGACGACAATGGTGGCATTAGCTGCTTTGGCGTGGTTGATTGCTTCAACGGTCTGGGGCATAATCCCGTCATTGGCTGCGACGACCAGCACAACGATATCGGTCACATTCGCGCCCCTGGCGCGCATCTGGGTAAAGGCTTCGTGACCGGGTGTGTCCAGGAAGGTTACCATGCCACCGGTCGGCAGTGTAACCTGATACGCCGCAATGTGCTGGGTAATCCCACCCGCTTCCTGCTCAGCCACGTTGGTCTTCCGGATACGGTCCAAGAGGGAGGTTTTCCCGTGATCGACGTGCCCCATCACTGTCACGACCGGCGGTCTGGGACGCAACTTTTCCGGTGGATCCGGCTCTTCTCGAAGCAGTTCTTCTTCTTCCGGAATAGCCAGTTCCACATCGCAGTTGTACTCGTCCGCGATCTTACGGATAATGTCGAGTTCCAGTATCTGGTTTTTGGTGGCGAGGATGTTGTGATCCATCAGGTGCAGGATCAGGTCGTTGACGCCGATTCCCAGCACGTTGGCCAATTGTTCCACTGTCAGGACATCTTCAATTTCGATCACACTACGCTCCTGGAGCGAATCTTCATTTGATTCGTCCTCATCCCGACGGCGCTTGCGCCGGCGCTTTCCGCCAACGACACTGATGCCCGACTGGAACTCGCGTACAGCCAATTCCGCTTCGCGCCGCAGGTTTTCCTCTACCACGCGGGCGCGTTCGGCACTTTTCTTTTTCCGTTCAGCCTTGGAAAGTTTCCCTTTTTTGCGCTCCCCTTCGCGCTCTTTCTCCTTGACTTCGAGGATATCCGGCGTGGCCAACGGTGGGGTGGCTGTCGCCGCGCCGGGACGGGTCCGCCCAGCGGGAGGCGCGGAGCCGCCGGAACGCCTGGGCACACCTTCCCGTGGTGCCGTCCGTCCCGCCGCGCGTTCCTGTCGCTGCCGTTCCTCCCGTTCCTTCTGGGCGCGACGCAGGCGGTCCTGTTCGATCACGCGCCGGACCACATCCGGATCCGGAACCACCGTCGGCCGGGATGCGGCGGCCTCTGCCTGAGCCTGTTTTTCCAGTTGTTCGGCTTCACGCCGCTGCTCCTGGCGTTTTTCCTCCCGGCGCTGGGCTTCCTCCCGGATTTTTTCGGATTCTGCCAGGGATCCGGCATGCGGATCCATAGTGACCGTGCGGGTCACGGAGATGATCTCGCCGAGATCGGCGTCATCACTGATAATTTCGGCTTTAGGACGCTCGACGGTTTCTTCAACCGCTTGGGCCGGTGCGGTATCCGCTATCTCCGCCGGTAGCGGTGATGGAGGCGCCGCCGAGGCCGACTCGACCGGTTCCGGCACCGCGGGGGCAGGGAGCTCCTCGATGATAATAACGGCGGCGTCAGTGGCTGGAGCCGATTCATCGGATATCTGCGCTTCCTGGCTGTCGGCGGTCTTTTTCGCACCGGTCGTTCGGGCAGCTTTTCTTCTGGCAGCAGGGGCCTTTTCGGCTTCCCCGCTTATTTCCTCGGTAGGCTCAACGGTCGCGACCGTGCTTTCTGCCGTATCCCCTTCCGCTGTGGCCTTCTTGCGGGGTGATTTTGCGGCTTTTTTCTTTGGCGCGGGCGTTTCACCGGCCTCCGTACCCGCATCCTCGGTCACCGCTGCTTTTTTCCGGGGGGCTGCTTTCTTCTTTGCCGGTTTAGCCTCGACGGCCGAGGATACCCGTTTTTCAATCTCCTGCTCTGCGGCTTTCGGATCGTCTGCGAACTGAATGACCAGATCACCCAACTCATCATCGAGTTCATCATCCGCACTGCCTGACCAGTCCGGAAGACGCCGCAGAAATGCCTGTGCCTTACTGACGTCCAAATCGATTTTACTGCAAAGTTGTCTAAGTGTGGGCATACAGGCTGCTACCTCCGGATATCCGGCTGTTCATGGCCCTTCCCGGTACGCGTTGAAACCGCCGCCGGGTGTGTAATTCGGAGTATGGGTGACTCATGTGTCGCCGGAAACGCTGTCCTCCCCATCATTCCGCATTCCTTCAGCCGCATCCGCATCGGAAACAGGCGTTTCCCGTGCGGATAACCCGGCGCCGTCGACCTCGGAAACTTTTTTGCTGAGAGCCGACGCGATGTCTCGTGCCTCCTGATCACCACGGATATCAATGGTCCATCCCACGATCTGGGACGCCAGTTTGGAGTTCTGTCCCTTTTTGCCGATAGAAAGAGACAACTGATCCTGGGGCACCGTCACATGGATGATTTTTCGTTCCGGATCGAGGCGGATGGATTTGATTTCCGCCGGATTGAGAGCGTTCTTGCACAGGGTTACCGGATCATCACTCCACGGAATCACGTCAATTTTTTCGCCGCCCAGTTCGTCCACCACCGCCTTCACCCGGCTGCCGCGAATACCGACGCATGCTCCGACCGCATCCACATTCGGATCCCGGGACATCACGGCAATTTTCGTACGGTTTCCCGGATCCCGTGCGATTGCCTTAATCACGACCGTACCATCATAGATTTCGGGAACCTCGGCTTCGAACTTGGCCAGTACCAGTTCGGGACAGGCCCGCGAAAGCCTGACGAACGCTCCGCGAGACGTCTTTTCCACCTGCTGGACAACGGCCGTGATCCGATCGCCTGCCCGGTATTTCTCCCGGGGCGACTGTTCCTCGCGCGGAATCACTGCTTCCACCTGGCCGATGGAAACAATCAGCCGGCCTTCCTTGACCGCCTTTACGGTTCCGGTGACCAGATCCCCTTCCCGCTCCTTGAACTCCTGAAACACGCGGTCCTGTTCCGCCTCGCGCAGTTTCTGTTTGATCAGTTGCAGGGCGGTTTGGGCCGCGATCCGACCGAAGTCTTTGGGTTCCGTCCGCACCTTCAGCCGGTTGCCAATGACCACGTCCGGGTTGAGTTTCCTCGCTTCTTCCAGTGAAATATCTGAAACCGGATCCCGCACCTGATCAACCACCGTGCGGATTTCATAAACCAGGGGCTGCAGCGTGTGCGGATCTATTTCCACGGTAATCTGTGCCGAACGGGTCACGCTTTTTCCAGCGGCTTTTTCGAGGGCCTCACGCAAGGCCTCGATGAGGACCGCCCGATCCAGTCCTTTCATCCGTTCGAGCAGTTCAATCGCCTGTTTGATTTCGTTGGCCACGGCTATGCCCTCGTCATGTTTTCGGCGGTTCCAGCCGCGCTTTTCTGATGTTTTCGAAATGAATGCGGTACGGCTCTGCCGCATCGCCCTGAATCAGGACCATCCCATCCGCCACGCCCGCCAGGATACCGGTGAACCGCTGACGCCCCAAAACGGGCGCATAGGTCTGCACGCGGACGGTCCGTCCGGTATACCGTTCGAAATGAGCCGGTTTCCGCAGGGGACGGTCCGATCCCGGCGACGACATTTCCAGCGTGTAAGACGAGGTCATCAGATCGGAGGCATCCAGCACCAGTTCCGCCTGCCGCGACGCCGCCACGCAGTCATCCAGCGAAACGCCACCCGGCTTGTCAATGAATACGCGCAACACCTCCCGGGACCCGCTGCCAGCCAGTTCCACCTCGATCAGTTCGTAACCGAGGCGGGCGAGTTCCGGCTCCAGCAGATCCCAGAAGGCCCGTTGCAACGCTTCGTGTTCCATACCATTCCTTCTCCCGCCTCCCGCGGAAATTCTGTCCGCGGGTAATAAAAAAAGTGGGTTGTTAC
>Ga0308390_1001314_pt1 | contig 16274 bp, 14 predicted proteins | sample Hotspr2Sample149_FD_202358 | JGI IMG/M metagenome (GOLD analysis project Ga0308390, IMG submission 202358) | Hot spring phototrophic mat microbial communities from Mushroom Spring, Yellowstone National Park, Wyoming, United States - 20040719_149 ...
CCTGATTCAATTACAGTGTATTCCAATAATCCTTTGAATGTTGCTGATGCCCTCATTGCTATCACTCAAAGTATAAAGCAGCATAATCTTACATCACACACACCATTTAAAGCAATTATTCAATCCTATAATGCCAAGTTAATACAATATGGGCAGGATATTGCAATAGTATCTGATAAAAAATACGCCCATGATATTCTGTATAACTATGCCATTATAGATGAAAATCTTAACTCAAACATACACAATGAATTCACTTGTCATCCATTGCCACATATACTTGCCAATCCGTCACATATTCCACTGTACTATCTATCCAATAAAAAGAATTCGCTTATTGAAGCTCAGAAAGCATTAGACCAGATTATTCTGAATGAAAAGACAAAAAAAGAAAAGGAACGGGAACTGCTTGAAGAAATAAAAAAGAGAAAGCTTACCATTCAATCACAGGGATCTGCTGATTATCTTGCAACCCTTGAAAGAGTGAATGGGATCCTACGTAGTGAAATAAATGAAATTAATAAATATATACAAAAAAGAAGCACCGATAGAGAGCTCAACACCCAGGTTTCCAGGATGCTTGAAAATTTGCAAAAAAAAATCTTTTTAGAAATATCAAATTTTATAATGAAGTGATCTTTATCCTTCAAGGCTCTTGCTTATAAAACCCGGCACATTATTATTCAACATGTTCCAATTCGGCAAATTGACGCGAAAGATTCATCTTGTGTTCTATCAATGCATACGAATGGGTAAGGAAGAAAACATCATTTTTAAACTGCAATAATTTTTCATATTGCTCATAGGCAGTTTTATAATCTTTTAACTTGAAGGAGCTTTCAGCAAAATAGTAATGATATGCCTTGTCATAATCCGCTTTTGCAACATCTATTGATTTTAGCCAGATAAGCGCTTTATAATACTCACCTTTTTTAAAATGGATCTTTGCAAAGCCAATCACCGCATCGGGATATTGCGGATTAATTTTTAAAGCAGCATCAAAATACGCTTTAGCCAATTCAAGCTGATCACGCTGTATATAAATATTTCCTATTTTTATTATTGCCTGTAATTCCTTACGGTTAATCTGCAAGGCTTTTCTAAAATACATTAGCGCATCGCCTTCTCGCCCTGTTAATGCATACAGCTCACCCATCAAAATATATATCTTTGGATTTTCAGGAACAATGTGCATAGCCTTTTCAAGGTATACACGTGCAGCATCGTATTCCCTTTTGCGCATACAGGCAATACCGCAATTATATAAAAATGGATAAAACAGGGGAGCATGCTTCAAGCCTTCTTGAAATATCTCTATTGCATCGTCAAGATCATTGGCCACAAGCCTGTCAGCACCTTTATTATTATGCAAAGCTGCCTGGGTGTTGCCTGTGCAAAAAAGGACACCATCCTTTTCATAAATGCTATATTTTGGATTTTGTGCGATAGTTACTGTCAATTCATCTTTGGCAAAGCAAAAGCTACATGATAGCAAAATAACTATTGCCGTCTTCAATGGTAGAGAAAACATGCTACCCTTGCTCCATTTACGGTAACCGTTGCAGGATAAGCTTCCCTGCACACAGGCATTGCAAACTGGCACCGTGGATGAAAATGGCACCCCTTTGGAGGATTTTCTGGCGAAGGGATCTCACCCTTTACAACTGAAAATGAATGCTTGGAAGGTTTTATATCTGGAATTGAAGCTATTAAACTCTGTGTATAGGGGTGAAGTGGCTTTTTATATAGTTTATCAGATACATTTTCTTCAACAATTTTGCCCAGATACATAACACCTACCATGGTGCTTATGTGTTTTACCACTGCTAAATTATGAGCAACAAAAAGATATGCCACCCCTAATGTTTCCTGAATATCGCGCAATAAATTTAAAATTTGCCCCTGGATTGAAACGTCAAGTGCTGATATTGGTTCATCAAGAACAACAAATGAAGGGCTCAATGCCAGAGCACGGGCAATGCAAATTCGCTGTCGCTGACCTCCACTGAATTCGTGAGGATATCGTGATGCATAAGCTGGATCCAGGCCAACCATTTGTAACAGATTATATGTTTTTTCTTTTACTTCTTCTTTTGTAAAGTTTTCGTGGATACGCAGCGATTCGGAAATAATCTTTTCAACAGTCATACGTGGATTAAGCGAACCATACGGATCCTGGAATACTATCTGCATATTTTTCCTAAACTTCCGCAAAATATCTTTTGACAATGTATGCAATGGAGTATTCAAAATAACTATCTCACCACTATCCGGTTCAATGAGGCGTAGCAAAGTACGTGCCAGGGTTGTTTTCCCGCATCCACTTTCACCAACAAGCCCATAGGTGGTTCCCTTAGTAATAGATAAACTTACTCTATCAACTGCTTTAACAATGGATTTCTTCCCAAAAGCGCCTTTTTTCATGGTGAAAGTCTTAACAACATCTTGCACCAAAACAACATAATTGTCTTTTTCCATTATTAAATAATTATCTCCGTTAAAAAAGATTTAATTATGAGGTAAAACAAAACATTCTGTGTTGTGATAAAAACATCCAAAAGGTTCATTGTCAATATAAAAATAATTGAATAATTACCTGTTTTGATTAATATTGTTATTGTGTACGTACTATTTTCCAAAGTAATGAATATGCATACTATGTATAAAATTAATTTACTATAAAAACAAAGGAGCACAAGTGATATGGGAAATGTACTATTAAATAAAATTTATTCGTTTCTATTATTATTCACACTTTTGATGAATGTAGGCTGTGCTACTATATATCAGCAACAAAAGAAAAAAATGAATGAGAATTATTATGAAGGCATACAACTATATAAAAAGGGAAATTATGCACAGGCAAAGGAACGTTTTGAAACAGTGCTTTCAATTGACCCGGAGCACACTGGCGCACGCCAGTATTTAATTATTACCACAGAAGCTTTGCAGAGACGTGCCCAAAAATACTATGATGCTGGCATGAATTATAAGCGTAAGGGTGATTTGGAGAACGCATTACTACAATTTCTGGAAGCTGAAAAACGTGATCCTGATTATAAAGATGTTAAAACACAAATTGCAAATATCCGTAACTCAAGTTATGCCAAAAAAAAATATGACAATTATTATATCACTGCTAAAAAGCAATTTGACAAAAAAGAATATATTACTGCTTACAAAAGTGCCAACAGGGCAGAGTTATACAACCCTGACAGCCTGGAATTAACAACTTTAAAAACACGAATTAAAAATCAGTTAGACAATGCTTCCTATCCCTATACTTCGAATGCTGAGGAAGCACGTAAAAAGAATAATTTTGAAGCAGCAAAAACATACTGCAACAAGGCACTACAAGTTAATCCATGGGATGAAAAGGCAAAAAACATCCTTAAAGATATAAATAGAATGGAAAATCTCAATGAAATGTATGCCAATGGTGAAAAAGCATATAGTAAGGGCGACCTTATAACCGCATACCGGTTATTTAAACGGGTAGATAATGAAGAGCCCGGCTATCGCAATACTTCTAACTACTTATCAACCATAAAATCAAAACTGGAAGGTAATATAAACACCTACTATAATAACGGTGTAACCTATTATGAACAGGATAATTTTGAAGCAGCTATTGCTGAATGGGATAAAGTGCTTTTGATAAACCCGGACCATCAAAAAGCTCGGGAATACCGCGAAAGGGCGGTAGCCAAACTAGAGTTGCAAAAAACATTACGATAACACTATCATATAACATACTGCCCGCTTCTGAAATAGGCATGGCATAGAGCATTATATTTTACACAACCTTTTGTAAAGCCTTTCCTGACACCAAGTGTTTGATTCCTTCATCAAGCCCTTCAAGGGTAAGTTCAAACATGGGGAATATATTTTTAATCATGCGGGTAGTTTGTATATAATCCCATGAGCGTTTTGGAATTGGATTAAGCCATATTGAATGCCTGAATGTTTCACGTAATCGTTGCAGCCATACAATCCCGGGTATGTCATTGTGGTACCAGTAATCTATTGCACCATTTACCCACGTAAGCTCTGAAGGAGCCATCTCAGCATCACCAACAATGATAAGCTTATAATCTTTATCAGCATTCTTTAAAAAATCGGCTGTGCTGATGGATTCTGAACGCTCAATATCTTTCCATAAATCCTGATAGACACAATTATGGAAATAATAATACTTTAACTTGCTTATCTGGGAGGATGCAGCTGAAAAAAGGCGTTCAACAAGACATGCATATGGCGTCATTGAACCACCAACGTCCATAAGCAATATAAGCTTGGAAGCTTTTTTTTCCTTCTTTTTCCATATCAGTTCTAATTCACCGGCATTACGGCTTGTAGCATCAACTGTCTGTTCAACATCTAACTTTTCCTCCGGGCCAATAGGCAAAAGTGAGCGCAGGTGCGATAGGGCCACCCGCATCTGCCGAGTATCAAGAACCACCTGATTAGAGTAATTCTTAAACTCACGTTTTTCAGCTATCTGCACTGCACTTTTGTGGCGGGAAACCCCTTGGCCAATCCTGATGCCTGCGGGGTTATATCCCCAAGCGCCCTGTGTGGAACGCCCACCGGTGCCAATAGCCTTATTGCCACCAACATGGTTCTTGTAATGCCCCTGTCGCAGCTGCTCTTCAAAGTTTCGTAGAATCTCATCTAAATTCAGCTTTTCAATCTGGCGTTTCTCTTCTTCGGTGAGGTGAAGTTCTTTAACTTTTTTAAGGCCTTCTAAAATCTGTTCAAGAAGTTCATCCGTTGTTTCAACATCTTTGAATGTATCAAGAAATGCTATATCATATCTATCGTAAAACACTTCGTTTTTTACAAGGATAGCACGTGCCATATAGTAAAATTTGGTTAAGTTTGTATCATTCAGATTCAAAGACAGAGCTTCATGCAGTGCAATCCACTCATGAATAGATACCGGAACGCCTTGAGATTTCAGGTTGAAGAAAAAATTAATAAACATCGCGTGTCCTTATACTGCTGTTGTATGCATAGTGTGTTTTCCCTGAATTGACAACAACATCAATATCCTCCTTCTTCTTCAAAAGCGTGCCAATAAATGGCAATTCGTCTTCTATTTTTTTAATTGATACACCGCCAACCATAAGTGCCTGAATCCAGTCAACTAATTCACTTGTTGAGGGTTTTTTGCGCAACATATCAAACTGCCGTATCCAGTAAAATTTCTTTAAACATTCACGCAAAAGTTTTTTCTCAATATTGGGGAAATGTACCCGCACAATCTTTTCCATAAGCTCTTCATCAGGAAATGCTATATAGTGGAAAACACATCGCCGAAGAAAGGGATCCGGCAACTCCTTCTCACTGTTAGATGTAATAATAACAATGGGCCGGTGTTTTGCAGTTATTGTTTCTCCTGTTTCAGGTATGTAGAAATTCATGATATCAAGTTCATGTAACAGGTCATTGGGAAACTCAATATCAGCCTTGTCAATCTCATCAATTAACAGCACAACCTGATCTTCCGATGCAAACGCCTCTCCTAACTTGCCTAATTTGATATATTGCTTAATATTGGAAACATCCTTATCGCCAAATCGGGCATCATTCAAACGCTGTACCGTATCATATACATAAAGCCCTTCCTGAGCTTTTGTTGTTGATTTAATATTCCATACTAAAAGGCGTTTGCCCAGGCCTTTGGCAATTGAATGTGCAAGCAATGTCTTGCCTGTGCCCGGCTCACCTTTTACCAATAGCGGCCTTCCTAATGCTATCGACACATTTACATTATCTTTAAGTTCCTGTGAAATAACATAATCTTCAGTTCCGGTAAAATAATTCATCGTTCACCTCAATACAATATTTTTTTCTTAGGATAGTTCGTCAAAAAAACGGCATTTAGTATGGTATCACACCATTCGATATTCATACCTAATAGTGTAGTGCAAAATTAGTTAAAAACAAAAAATTACACTGTTATGTTTCAACACATTGAACTATGACTTTTCGTGTGCGCGGGCCATCAAATTCGCAGAAAAATATTCCCTGCCACGTGCCTAACTGCAACCGGCCATTTTCAATAATAACTATCGCCCAACACCCAATTATAGAAGATTTTATATGAGCCGGTGAATTGCCTTCCATATGGGCAAAATGCAGCGATTCTAATTTAAGGTGCGAAAGCCCCATAAGAATGTCTTTGGGAACCGTAGGGTCAGCATTTTCATTAATGGTAACCGCTGCTGTAGTATGAGGAATGTACACACAGCATATCCCATTTTTTACATCCTGCCTGGCCACTACATCTGCAACCTTTGAGGTTATATCAATTAATTCCTCTTTTCGTGTTGTCTGGACACTAAATGTAACCATACCCCCTCACTACGCTTTTTCACAATTGAAATATGTATACTAAAATTTTCAAGTTATTTTCATTGTATAATATTGTTGACATACATCCCATGGTATTCGTATATTTAATAAAAGAGTGTTTCAATGAAAAAGATAGAGAAGACAAAAGAAAACATTAAAGTTGATGAACTGGATGAAAGAACCCGCAAGCAAATGTTTGAAAAATTTGTTCAGGCGGGAGGCCAGGTCATACAGGAGCGCGAAAAGCCATCAACCAAGAATAGCAAAACTATAAAATCTTCACGAATAATACGGAAACCACAACCTAAATCAACACCCAAAGAATCAAAGCAGCAAAAAATACCATCCGACGAACTATTTGAAACATGGCTGCAAAAAAAACTTTCTAAGCTTTTTATCCGATTTCGCTTATTCTTTCTTGGGGTTACGTACTTTTCAGGAGAGTACTTTAAACCACGCTTTATGGACAACCTTATTCATACATATAAAACAGCCCTTCTTCAATTTCAGGTACAGTATTATCACATCTTCAATCCACAATACAGCAAGCAGATTATAGCCAAACTAGACCAGATAAATCCACTTTATTACGAACTTATTGTAATGATTTCAAATATTTTTGACAGAACCCAATTCAACGAAATTGAAGCCCTGCACCAATCAAGCGACGTACGCGTGCAAAAATTAAAAAACTATCTCATTCCCATGTACAAAAGCCTCTACATCCTTTATCCATACATCGAATTAATTGAACTGGCTTACCGCAATGCATTAGAAATTCAGGCATCAGTAGAACACCAAAAATCCGCACCTTATGAAAAAAGGAAATATATACGCAACAGCCTGTATATTACGTTCTACAAGTTTTTACCACGCCTTCATATTCTGTTCTGCCATTACTATAATGTCTATATTGACATCACCAGCCCTTATATCCGAACTATCTTGCAAATAAATGATAGCGATTTGCCCGGCAAACGTAAAGCACCAAAGCCCGGTGAAAAGGCAGAAAAGGAACAAATACAAAAAGAACAGGAAGAACTTTCAGAAATTCCTCAACACATCCTCAAAGGGCTTTCGCTTATGAATGTAAGCACCAGTGAGATTGCAGCTTTATTTCCTAAAGATTCATATATTCAGGCAAATCCTGCAGACAAAGCCATTATCACTTATGCTCTTTTTAAAAAATTTGATGATGAATTTTCCATAATACTTACCACAAATAAAATAAAATACAATATACAGTTCACTGATGCAGGTAAAATAGATTACAAAAACAGACTTACTGACTGCTACAATGAATTGCGCAAGGTAACTGAAAGCTTTGAAGAATACATGCATGTTCTTCAAACATACGAACGAATACGTGCAGAAAAACCAATTAGCAATGCACAGTATATTGAGTACACAAAACGCTTAACACAGCTTGAAAAAAAGAAAAAAGTTGAATCAAAAAATATGCGCATGACCACCAAAGCCATAATGGATAAGATTGCTGCAGAACTTGATGTCCTTATTCACGACATGGATGAAGACAATAAAATTATTGAGAACCCACAGGATTTTCTTGAATTTGATGTTAATGTTGAATCAATTCATATGTTGCAGGATAAAAAAGTTTATGAGGCAATTCATTTAGCTTACTTTTATGCCTGTGCACTTTCATACCGGCTTTCTGAAGGTGACCTGGCAGGCGATATTGAATTTAAAGAGGGCGAGGCACCTATTGGTATTGGCCAGCAAAAAAATGATATTGGCACCATACCAAAGGAAGAGAAAAAACAAAACGAAACCTCTGTTATCAAGGAGCTTGAAGACCTTTTTTAAACATAGCCATTGCAAGCTTTCGCCGCTGCCGTATTGCTTCGGGTGTATCGCATAACGTGGGATCGGTAAATGGCAGCGCCTTTGGATTTTTTTCTAACAATGCAATAAAGATTTCATCAAGAGGCACTATTGCGTCATTATTTTTGGTGGCGATAGTTCCTTCTTTTTTTCTGCCTACCTGCGGCCCTTTGCCAACAATAAACCCTCCCTTTTTCATTGCTGCACGAATATGCATCGCAGCCGAATAGGTAGTGACAATGCAGTCATCGTTACATTTTTGATACAGCTTTTTAAAAAAATCCACTGTCCACAACTCAGGATTTTTTGCGGGTGAAAATGGATCATGAAAAACAGCATCAAAATAATGATCAGGCAAAAGCGATAGTAACTGTCGAGCATCCCCATATAACACACTATGGCTGAAATAATCTGTAGTTATTTTTTCACCACGTGCTGACTTTTTCAATAATCCATAGATTGAATCTCTTTCATCCTTAAAGGAAACAAAGTCCATAGCAGAAAGTATATCAGTATTTTTTTCCAGTGAAATAATAGTATAGAACGCAGTGTGATTTTGTTTCATTGCTTCCACGCAAAGAGCAAGCACATTATACCCCAGGCCAAACCCAATATCAAGAACATATATCTGCCCCTGTTTTGATAACACTTGTGAAGGAATGACATGCATATACAGCGCTTCCTGATATGCACCTGAAAGCGAATGCATTGCCTCTTGATAGGTTTCATCAATAACGGTTATAGTATTGTCTTCTGTGGTCAGTGTTTTAAACTGCATAAACTACCATTACTTGCATTGGAGCAATGATGCTATCTCATCATGTAAGGTATAATCCACTATACCCATATAGCCATTGTTCTTTTTTTCAACTAACACAAGCTTCCACGATACAACATGGTTGGCAGATTGAATCTGCTTTTTATTTATTGCCAATGCATTAGTGATGATAGTATTGCAGCGCTGCTCTGCAATTTTCACTGCTTCTTTTGATATTATATCTTTATTCAATTTTCCTGCTGGCAATGCGCTTTCTGTAAAAAATACCACAATACGTAAAGTATTTTTGTCAATACATCCTTCTTTTTTAATGTTTTCGCTATTGGATGAACATGATTGCAAAAAGATAACAGCAAGTGTAAAAGAAAAATACACTACAAATCGTTTCATTACATTAAACCTCATACGTTAATATATATTAAGTGCGCAATACACGCCAAAGGCAGTTGCAGTGTGCATTATGGTATTATTTCATTTGTTATTATATGCTTCAAGACGTTTTTTAAACATAGCATCATCCAAACCTTTAATCTTTATCTGTTTATTTCTTCCCTTTTCACCGCGGACAATTTCAATAGATGATTTTGAAATATGCAAAATTTCAGCTAACAGTTCAATCAATGCTTTATTAGCTTTACCATCAACCGGAGGAGCATTCAGGTGCACGCGTAAAACACCGTTTTCAAGCTTTGCACTGTTTTTTGATGATTTGGGCATAACCTTTACATTGACAATACATTCTTCCATACAATTAAACAGAACTCTTTAACAATTATATATAAAAAAGAAAGAGGATGAAATTTCGGGAATTTCACCCTCTTTCTTTTCTGGATAACCTTTACCCTTACTTGTGGTACATCGTGTACCAAACTGACTTTCCGCAAGTGGTCTTGCGGCTAGAACAGTAAGAATTTAGAGTTGTAAATAACCTAAAACTTACTCTTCGCTATATAATAAAACATTTTTTGAAGAAAAAGTCAAGCATAACAAAAAAATTTTTTTATTTGCGACATACAAAATTTTATCATTTATACAAACGTTAATTATACGACATTACAATAACTATGTAATAATAAATAGACAACAAAATAATAGGTTTTACACTATCCTTATCATTACAAATATATATCTCCCAGTATTTGATCTTTAAAAATAATTTAACATAAATACATGTACACTCCCGCCGCCTTTGGCAGCCGGAGTGTGCATTAATTATTTTATGTACATAAATATACATTTAGGAATTAACACTGGATATCTCCAATATTTTTTAAATATCAATGATAGAAAGTACGATATATAGTCTAATCTTTCTTGACAAATACCGACTTATCGGTTTTATTGCTATAAATAGGCATTTACTTTATTTTTGCATTAAAGACCTAATTTTAAAAACGTTTATTTTAAAGAGTTATTCATTATTCTGATATAAACATCTAAACTATTAAAAAATTAAGCAATAACATCATTGCAACAGGCAATGAGACAAAGTAATCTTAATTTAAAGTATGGGCTTTTGTTTATCTTTTAACAACTGTTATTAATATATTCTATGTTGAGGAGCTTTCTAATGTTTAATTTTACTCGATTTGTAATAATTGTTACATTAATTGCTTCAATTACTAGTTGTTCATCCCTTGGTATGAAAAACATCCCGGTAGATGATCTTAAAACTAAATATGCAAATGATGCTTCTATCTTTATCCTTATTAATGATACTATAATACATATCAGGGATGAAGGCAAAAAGGATGGTCCTGTTTTATTGCTCATACATGGTGTATGTGCATCGCTGCATACATGGGATGAATGGGTGTCTTTATTAAAAAGCCATTTCAGGATTATACGATTTGACATCCCCGGCTTTGGATTATCGGGGCAAATTCCATCAAAAAATTATACACCCGAATACAGTGTAGATTTGCTTAACAAAGCAATCGAACAGATGGGTATCAAGAAACTTTCTATTGCCGGGAATTCGCTGGGTGGTTTTATTGCATGGAAGTTTGCCATTGCTCATCCTGATAAAGTTGAAAAACTTATCCTAATTGACTCCGTTGGATATCCGCAAGAAATGCCATGGCTATTAAAATTTTCCACCAATGTCTTTGTACGGCCATTTGCACGAATAGCCATGCCACGTTATTTTATTAATAAAGCTGTACACGAAGTATATGGAGATCAGAGTAAGGTTACTGACGCCACAGTGGACCGATATTTTGAACTATCTCAAAAAGAAGGCAATAGAAGTGCATGGATTGATGTCTTTATGGTAATGAAAGATTATTCTCAAAAAAATGATCTTTCAAAAGGCCTTACAGATATAAAATGCCCCATCATGGTAATGTGGGGGACAAAAGATATCTGGATACCATATACAACAGAATTCCCAAAATGGCAGAAAGATCTTCCTCATGCTGTCTTTAAAATCTATGAAGGTGCAGGGCATATCCCAATGGAAGAAATACCTGAACAAACGGCAAAAGATGCTTTTGAATTCTTAACAGGGGAAAAGTTTGTAACAGCCATTAATAAATAGCATTAGAACGTTTTCATTTAAATTGAATCATCATTGTTGAAAAAGTCTTTTTTTTACAATTGGTTAATGTCATTGCAACCTACCTTTATTCTTTTGCCATCAAAAATTAGAACATTATTATCTACAAGGTACTCCAGAGTTACAATAATCCATCCTTTTGCTAACCATCGTCGTTGTAAAGACCGGGGATATATAGCATTCAAAAGTTTTGGAAATGGTATTCCATTTGTTTCATTTGCAACAATTGAGTATACTTGTTTAGTTCGTAATTTGCGATATTCAATTATCTCTTTTATTCTTTCTTGTGGATTTATGATGGGGCTGCCGTGAGCGCTTAATACAAGTTTCAAGTTAGGCAGGCGAAGGCACGCTTCAAGAGTAGTATAATATTCCTGCAGGTTGGAACGTGGCGGTCCAAGCCAAGTATAAATGCTACGTAAAATATTGTCACCGGCAAATAAAATACCTTCTTTTTTATCATATAACATGATGTGGTCATTGCAATGACCTGGTCCATGTACAATAGTAAATGTAAAGCCATTTATTGAAATTTTTTCCCCTGGCCTTACAGTAATATCATGCGATTGAAGAAACGCAATACCATATACCTTGTTATACACGCTTCTAAAAATAAGCTGAAGTGGTAATTCAGATATGCGCTGATATACAGTGGAATACCGGTACTGTTGTAATGCACTCAACCTATAAGAATCCCTGTATGTATGTTTATTTGATAAAACCCTGGCCATTGGCTCGGTAAGCATGATCTTAACGCCATAGTGATTCTTTAATTGCTTTAATCCTGAAAAATGATCAGGATGCGTATGGCTTGGCAATACTCGTGAAATATGCCACTTTTTATTGAGTTTCTGTATATAGTCAATTGCCTCACCCATAAGGCGTATTGATGTATCATCGCCATAACCGGCATCAAATATCAAACCTTCATCACCTGCTATGATATATATATTTACCGGAGGAGCAATCCTGCGCGACTTGTGCTGAACTACTTTAAAAATTCCAGGGTAGATTTCCTCACAGGGGTTCATTAATGTGCACTATTCCCTTTATTTTTCAAATACCAGGCAATGCCACTGGTCCATGGTCTTGTTATCCACAAGAGTGCAATACTTTTGTATTAATGCAATAATACCTTTTGCCCAGCGTTCATGTATGCCGCTTACTATTAATGTGCCACCTTCTTCAACCAGTGATACTATTGCATCTACATTTTTCTCAACAATATCTGACAGTAAATTTGCAACCACAATTTTGTACTGTTTGCTTGTCCCCACTTGTGCAATATCAGATACAAAAAAATTAATGTTTGTACACCCGTTGTACATTGCATTTTCCTGTGCACGCTGTATTGCAATTGGGTCAATATCAAATGCATCAATGGTGCCAAAACCCAAAAGCTCGGCTACAATGGCAATAACGCCAGTTCCGGTGCCAATATCACACAGCGAATATTTAGAAAGATATTGGGGGGCTAAAGCGTCTGTAATTGATTCAAGTGCCTGAATACACATACGTGTTGTTGGGTGCGTTCCATCACCAAAAGCATCCTTTGGATTAATGGCAATAGAATATTTGTATGAACTATCGCACAACTTTCCTTTTGTTGCAGGATATATAAATACAGAGGGGGTAACTGCTATGCCATTGAAAGAATCTAAATAGCGGTATTTCCAGACTTCCTCATCAAGTCTATTAATGGAAAGAATATAATCGCGGGCAAACGCAGGAATTTCTTCTTCGGAATTAAATAGTGCAATCACAGCTTTTTTATCATACAAAATAGAAATACTCTGAGCATGCTCTTCAAGCTTGTTATGCAATTCCTTATCAAGGTCAGCAGTAAAATACACCTGAAACATGAACATTTACCCGCATCGCGAAAAACCACAAATACGGCAAACTGAACAGCCTGATTCAAATTCCAGCGGCCCATGGCACTCAGGGCACACACCCACCATGACGGTATCGCTTCCCTTGCCATTTGTTTCGGCTATGCTTTTATGCATGTCATCAATACTTTCACTCTGGTCAGCATCAGGATTTATATAGCGCTCAATGGCCTTTGCGATTGCATCTGCACAGGAATACATCTTGCCACCCTTAACCCATGCCTGGTTTGGACAGCGCACACCTTTAAGCTGCTTTATTATCTGCTGTGGCTCTATGCCTGAACGCAGCGAAAGCGAAATTAACCTGCTTACTGCTTCAGTCTGGCTTGCTGCGCACCCGCCTGCTTTGCCCATGGTGGCAAAGACCTCAAATAAGCCCTGTTCATCTTCGTTGATAGTTACATACAATGATCCACAGCCTGTATTCATCTTTAATGTTTTACCCCAGGTAACTTCCTTTCGTGGTCGTGGTTGTATTTTCAATACTGGTCGTTCTAAAGGCTCATCCTTTTCAACCTGCAATACCTGTGATTCGCGTGAGCCATCGCGATATACTGTTATGCCTTTACATCCCAATTCATACGCTAATTGATACACGGTTTCTATATCCTGAACTGTTGCAGAATTGGGGAAATTGACAGTCTTGGAAACAGCATTGTCAACAAACTCCTGAAATGCTGCCTGAATGCGAACGTGCCACTGGGGAGTTATATCATGGGCAGTTACAAAGATTGTTTTTACATCATCAGGAAGTTCATCAATATGAGCTATTGACCCAGTTTTTGCTACTTTCTGCATCAGTTCTTCACTGTATATCCCCCTCTGTTTGCAGTATTCCACAAACAGCGGATTTGACTCAACAAGCTTATTGTTATCCAGAACATTGCGCACATAAGCAAGGGCAAAGATTGGCTCAACACCACTGGATGTACCAGCAATAATGCTTATGGTACCTGTTGGTGCTATTGTTGTTGTAGTGGCATTACGCAAAGGCTCGTCACCTTTTTCAGCATACTCTGATAGTGGAAAATTGGGGAATGCCCCCCGTTCTTTTGCCAGCGCACGTGAAGCTTCTTTTGAGGCTTCCTGAATGGTTGCCATGACATTCTTTGCAATACTTAACGCTGCCTCAGAATTGTATGGCACACCCAGCGCTATAAGCATGTCGGCAAAACCCATAACGCCAAGGCCTATCTTGCGGTTTGCCTTGGTATTTTCCTCAATCATGGGCAATGGGTATCGGTTGACATCAATAACATTATCAAGAAAATGTACTGCTTTATAGGTTATATCTTTTAATAGTTCATAATCAATTGCTGCAGCACCACCATTACGCACCACACATCGGGCCAGATTAATAGAACCTAAATTGCATGATTCATACGGTAGTAATGGCTGCTCGCCACAGGGGTTGGTGCTTTCAATAAGGCCGATTTTCTTTAACACATTCTTTTCATTTATCCTGTCAATAAACACAATGCCAGGTTCACCATTTTTCCATGCCATTTGCACAATGAGTTCAAATACTTCACGGGCTTTGAGCTTTCCTGCTGCCTTTCCACTGCGTGGATTAATAAGTTCATATTCTTCATCATTTTCAACTGCTTTCATAAAAGCATCGCTCACAGCTACCGAACAGTTAAAATTTGTCAGTGCATCATTTTTTTCCTTGGCACGGATAAACTCCAGTATATCCGGATGGGTTACATGTAGTATTGCCATATTTGCACCACGGCGGGTGCCACCCTGCTTGATGGTTTCTGTGGCAGCATTAAATATATTCATAAATGATACAGGACCACTGGATACGCCTTTTGTGGTCTGGACAACATCATTTTTTGGCCGTAAGCGTGAGAATGAAAAACCTGTACCACCACCACTTTTATGGATTAATGCCATATACTTGATTGCATCAAAAATGCCATCCATAGAATCTTCAACTGGTAAAACAAAACATGCCGAAAGCTGGCCTAATGGCCTGCCTGCATTCATTAATGTGGGGCTGTTGGGTATAAAAAGCAGGTCAACCATCATCTCGTAAAATGTCGTTGCTACCTGACTGACATGGCGAGCATCTTTACCATACAATAAATCAGCAGAAGCAATATATTTTGCAATACGCTCAAACATCTGGCGTGGAGTTTCTATAACCTTGCCTTCTTCGTCTTTAGCTAAATACCGCTTCTCAAGGACTATTAGAGCATTTTCAGTCAATTTTGGCTCTTTATCAGAATGTATTGTAATCTCATTCCAGTTCTGTACTTTTGCACTCACAAAAATTCCTCCTGCTCATATAATAACTCAATATATATCTGCACATAATGTATAAAATAATAAAACAATAATCAATAATACTATGAAATATTGTAGTAACGAGGGAACAAAAAATACTATGTATACGCTACTATTTGTCAACAACCATTATTAAAAAAGTTACACTCAACGATATGTACACTAGAGCTTGAGCAGCGCTCAGCGTACTAACATACGAATACCATTAACCCCGTGCAAGCATTGAATAAAATTCTTTAAATAGGTACCGTGAATCATGCGGACCGGGATTTGCTTCAGGGTGATACTGCACACAAAATAAGGGCAGTTTTTTATGGCGCAACCCTTCAACGGTGGTATCGTTGCAGTTAATGTGTGTTATCTCAACATCTTGAATTTTTTTCACAGATTCAAGGTCCACTGCAAACCCATGATTCTGTGAGGTTATTTCAACTTTTTGCGTTAATAGGTTTTTTACCGGCTGATTGCCACCCCTGTGGCCAAATTTCAGCTTATAGGTCTTTGCCCCCAATCCTAAAGCAATCAACTGATGCCCCAGGCATATGCCAAA
>Ga0308390_1001321_pt1 | contig 16198 bp, 10 predicted proteins | sample Hotspr2Sample149_FD_202358 | JGI IMG/M metagenome (GOLD analysis project Ga0308390, IMG submission 202358) | Hot spring phototrophic mat microbial communities from Mushroom Spring, Yellowstone National Park, Wyoming, United States - 20040719_149 ...
ATGTCTTTTCAGTCATGAGTGAAAACCTCGGCATCAACATTGTGGCGGACAACTACCTGACCGAAGCCCGATGTGGCGAACTGTTCCTTGATGATGCTCCGCTGGCGGATGCGCTGGAAATGATCCTCATGAGTGCGCGGATTCCTTCATCGGAACTGGTTGTTGAAGCCACCGACGAATACATTCTGTTCACTTCCGCGCGCAACATCCGTACCGCACCGGCGCTGCTCAATCCGGAGGCGGCCGAAGATCCTGCCGTTGCGGCCATACTGGAACGGACCGTTCCGGTGGTGGCGCTTCCTTCGCCGGGGGCAAATCTGGTGGAAACAGCCTTCAGTGGGCGGCCCGCACCTTTGCGGGAAATCCTTACACCTCTCACCCGGCAGTTGGGCGTTCCCGTGGCGGCCTACCGGAACATGGGAGACATCCCCATAACGCCCTGTCTCCTGAGAAATGTTCGGGTAAGAACGGTGATCGAACTCCTGTTGCGTCAGTGGCCTGTGGACACGTTCGGATATGAAGCATCCTCCGAACGGATCCTGCTCCGGCCCCGCTGACCTCCATTGCGTTGCAGCTGCGTTCTGGCCCGCCGCTGTATGTAAGACCCCGATCTCAGGCAGCCAGAGCCGCTTTCCTGTTTTTACGGTAAACGTGTCCGGCAATCACAAGCGCTGTAAACACCACCAGAATGATAACCGTGTTCCGGGATCCCACCTTACCCCAGATGCCCCAGATACCGCCGAAAAACGAGCAGAACGTGGCAATACCCATGAGCACATCCCAGATTATCCGCTTTATGCCCCGCGGCATGTCGTTGCCCAGTACAGTTTTCTGGTTCATGAGCAGCAGGAACGACAAATAGGCCAGAGGCAGCAGCGTCATGCAGAACACCGATGTCGGCGTAGCCACCGCCATCAGCGCCCCTTCCCAGAAGAGCATGGCAAAGAGGGCGATCGAGGTCATCAGCCCGCCGACAAACTGCGGCCATCCCTTTGCCGGACGGTTCAGCAGTTCGCAGAAACACAGGCTGTTGATGATCATCAGCATAGTAGCCGCAGAAATCCCCATCCCCAAGATACCGATGCCGAAGATATACCGGCCCACAGTCGGGCCCGTCAGCGGCTCCAGGGAAGCCGCCAGTTGGGGCGCGTCCCGACGCACTAGCATGGCCGCCATCAGCCGCTCGGATTCGGGCAGACCATTCATCTTTGCTTCCAGTTCGGCCGGAGTCAGGGCCGCCACGGCAGCCGCGCCCAATTCCTTCTCCAGTCGAGCCTTAAGCAGGCCCTGATATCCCTTCACCAGAGCGGGATCCACCTTGACAGGACGCCCCTGCTCATCTACCGGATGGACCAGCCCGGGCTGAGGTTTCGCATGCAACTGCGTGCCCGCGGCAATCACCACGCAGGACGTGGCAATCAGGAACGGAATAAACAGCCCGGTGGACAGATCGAAAATGGCCAGGCCCCGGAAATCCCTGTCCCATCCTTTGCGCAGCATCGAATAGGGAAACATGAAAGTCATGTTAATCCCCACGGCGGTGGCAAAAGCCGAAATGATAAAGTCTCGCTGGTCGTTCAGGATCTTCCCCCGCCAAAAGGGTTCGAAAGCAGCAGGAACCTGTTCCAGCCACGGCCGCAGTTTCGGTGCAGGCTCAAACATCATCCGGAAATCCGGTACAAAACCAGCCATGTATTCCCGCCAGTCCGCCAGACCGTTCACCGTGACCACGTACACCACACCTATGAAACAGATCACCGTCACACCGACCATGCATTTCACGATGGTTTCAAAAATCCGCATGCCCGTTCCCCCGGATGAATATAAGGCCAGAAACGTGACGTTGATCGCCAGAATGAACAGCGCGGCCACAAATTTGCCGTTGACACCAAATGGACCTTCCAGTCCCAGAATCTGGGGAAAAAGCATTTTGGTCAGCGACGCCAGCCCCAGCGCGAACTGAGGCATGGACCACACAATGTTCGCCAGCATTGACGCGAACAGCCAGCCCCACCCCAGCACCGGGTTGATATGTTCATTAATCAGCCCCAACGGACGCTTCCCGGTGGAAAGCACCACGTAGGAGATCGCGCTAAGCATGACAATACCCACTGCCATGGCCGCCGGCTGCAGCCACAGGAAGGTAAACCCGGTCAGCACAGCGAGATACAGGCTGTTGGAGAGCGTCCCGCCACCAAGGGTAATCGCACTCTGAAGCCATCCAGGACCCGACAGCCGCACAAATACCCCAAACAGCGGAAGTCTTCCCTTTTCACGGGCTCTAACAATGAGTTTCCGGTCCCGTTCAATTTTCGTGTTGACTGACAGGTTGATGTCCTGCTGTTTGACGGTGTCATTCATGCCCTGTTCTCCGACTTTATGATCCCTGCGACCGCCAGACCGCAACAGATTATGCCCGAAATCCGTGTTTCCGTGCACGTTACCATTTTATGGGTCCCCGGGCTCGGCGGCATGGCCTTGCCGACAACCGGTCAACCCGCTGAGGACGCATGTAAGGTACTTTCTGACAGTAATGTATCGGTCTAACGAAGCGACGACGTGATTGAACCGCTTAACAAAAGTATTGACAAATAAGCGAAAAAGGAATACACTAAGATCAGACGAATATGCAGGAAAAGCAGTGGAGACCAGAGGCGTGGAAAACCAGGCGGAACTGACTCGTATGGAAGCCGGCGGAGAACCCGTTTCCCAAAGCGTCAGCCCAACCCAGCGACTGACCGGAAAAGTAAAGTTCTTCAGTAATCAGAAAGGCTGGGGATTCATTGCCCGCAAAGACGGGCAGGATGTGTTCGTGCACTACACTTCGATTCGCATGGAGGGTTATCGGTCCCTCCAGGAGGGAGACCTGGTCACCTACGAACTGCTGGAAACCAACCGCGGTCCGCAGGCAGTCAACGTCGAACGCATCCCCGGCGAAAACAACCGGTAGTTCACGTTCCAAATGTAAAAACTAAATACCGCAATACACGGTTATCTTGTGGGATCGCAGAAGAGATCCTCCCCGTCGGGACATGGATGATAACTGCCCAAATGGTACAACTGTATCACCCGCATCAGTTCCACCACGGAAATCCGCCAGTCCTGAGGGGCGTAGTCGGCATCGTGGGCTAAACCTTCCCGGGAACCAGGTCCCGGCTGATAACCATCCTCGGTTGTTCCGGCAGGTGCCACACTGTACTGACCCGCCCAGAACAGTTGGATCACCCTAAGCAGTTCCTCCATGTCGATGCGGTCGTTTCCGTTGGTATCCGCAGTATGGATCCGGGGATTGACCAGCACCGTCCGACGAGCACTTGCCTGATTGGCCGCGCGGTCCACTGCCGTGTAATCCAGGTAATACAGGCCGATCCCGTCCGCGTGCACCTGCCCCGAAACCGTAACCGTAACAGTTCCGTCGCAGGCATCCTCAGCCGACGCCCCCGGATCGACAAAGACATCATACTGCCGGATGGTGATCACCCGGTCACCATTCAGCGTAATAATAGGCGGATCGGAATCCGTTACCTCCACCCGGCGGGTCACCGACACGCTGTGTCCTGCCGCGTCCGTCACGGTGTACTGGATCTGATACACCCCGGCTGCTCGGGTATTCACCGAACCCGTCACCTGCGGCGTCAGCGTCCCGTCACACGCATCTGTTGCCGTCGCACCCGGATCTGTCCACGGGTCACCGCAGTTCAGCGTCACCTCCGACGCACCGTTCAGCGTCACCACCGGCGGATCAGAATCCGTCACCTCCACCCGGCGGGTCACCGACACGCTGTGTCCCGCCGCATCCGTCGCGGTGTACTGGATCTGATACACCCCGGCTGCTCGGGTATTCACCGAACCCGTCACCTGCGGCGTCAGCGTCCCGTCACACGCATCTGTTGCCGTCGCACCCGGATCCGTCCACGGGTCACCGCAGTTCAGCGTCACCTCCGACGCACCGTTCAGTGTCACCGCAGGCGGATCAACATCCACCACCTGTACCTGTCGACTGGCCATACCGATATTGCCCGCCGAATCCCGGGCTGTCCACGTCAGGGTATACATCCCGGGGACTGCCGGATTAACACTGCCCTCCAGTGTGAGGGTGGATGAGACATCTCCTTCCCGGGCATCCCAGGCTGTCGCCCCCGGATCCGCGTAAGCGGAACCGCAGACCACGCTGACTGCGCCGGATCCGTTCAATGTCACTGTGGGAGGGGTGGCATCGATGGTCACCGGTCCCCAGGTCACAGGATCGGACCACAACCCCGCCCCATTGCGTACCCGAAGACGGAAATACCACACGCCATCCGCCAGGGCGTCCGACGTCACCTCATGAGGATCGGTACCGTGGGCGGTCCGGATGCTGCCACCCGGATCCGTCGCCGGATCCGTGGTAAACACCCAGGCGTATCCCGCGATCCCCGATTCCGGGTCTGCCGCACCCTCCCAGGAAATCCCGATCTGCCGTTCTCTGCTGAGGCCGCCCGGCGTATGGGATGGACTCTGCACTGCCGGAGGAACAGGAGGAGTTGTATCGGGGATGGCCGCCCAGGCCGGCAACGGATAATCCACGCCGTCCAGTATCCACCACACGGTGTTGAAATCCCAGCCCGCCGATTCATAGGTGGAACGCTGTCGTAAAACGGTCGTACCAAGTCCCGTGCCGCCTGCCGACCAGTTCACGCCCGAGGATTCCACATCCCAGAAGGACGCTGTAATACTGTTGCTGTTCCAGCCTGCCAGACCGCCCGGTCCGGAAGTACCCGACACCGATCCTGTGGACAGCACGCGTGATACCGGCCCGGAATTTTCACCGACCGCCCCGCCGGTTCGAACTCCGCCAGTCACCGTTACGGAACTGCGGCAGTCCACGATTGATCCGCCCGTGTTGGAACCGACGATTCCGCCGGTGGCATCACTGCCGCTGACGGTACCCGTCACCACACATGCCGACAAGGTTCCACGGTTCACCCCCGCAAGCCCACCGGTGAACAGGCTGCCCCGAACGTTCACGTTTTCCAGACCCAGCCGCTGAATCCGTCCCTCGGTGGTGACAGTTCCAAAGAGCCCCACTTGGTTGGTGCCCGGCCGGTTGATCACCAGACCACGGATCCAGTGTCCCTGTCCGTCAAACTCACCCGCGAAATCCATAATCGGGCGGAATCCCGCCCCGCCGTTCCATCCGCCCGTTGCCGAGGCATCCAGATCGGCCATCAGGTAGTACCGGCCGTTGGCCGGCCATGCGGGGTCATTACCAATTTTCTGCAGGTCTTCGACAGAGGTGACCGTCACCGGCTCGCCAGGGCCGCCGCCTGTGGTGATCCCGCGGAAAACGATATCGTCAATGTTCCAGCCTGAGTACGTAACAGAGGAGTCCGTGGGACCTAACACCCACCGGACATAAAAATTGGCCACGCCATCGGCCCGGGCACTCAAATCAAAAGTCTGACGGGACCAGCCCGTTTCCGCCAGATCGCTGGAGGAATTCTCCCAAAGGGTATACCAAGTCGAGCCGTCCGGACTGACCTGCAGCGCCGCCCGGTCATACTGACGTTGCTCCACCCCGAGCCACCGCTGAAATTCCATCGTGACGCCCTGGGCATCCGAAAAATCCAGTGGCCCGGCCGTCAGGGTCATTTCCGTGGCGTTGTTCGGATAATCCCCATTCAGGTTGTTTCCGAACACGTTGGTGCCGGTAAATCCCGACGTGGGATCCGGATTGTTGGAACCCTGACCCGTGGGACGCCCGAAAGCCCAGTCTCCCGTGCGTGTCCAGCCGGGATCCGTATCCAGGGGGAAGGAATACAGCACAGGCGCAAGGACTGTAACGGTAAATCGCCGCCGCTGTTCATACCCCGTGGCGGTATTTACGAAGACCACATCACCCGTGTAGGTCCCGGGCGAAAGACTGGCGGCGTTCAGACTGGCCGTGACGGTGGTTTGCGCGCCCGCGGCCAGGGATCCCCCTGACTGGGACAGTGTCACCCAGGCAGGAGCCGTCGCGCTCCAAGAAATTCCGGAACTGCCGTCATTCCGCAGCGTATAGACCTGCTGGGACGGCGTGAACGGTCCGCCCGCTTCTCCCTGGGCATCCAGTCCTACCGCAGGGGTAATGCTGAGGATATCCCCGTAGGTGACATAGGTGGCGCCAAAACCAATGCGGCCGCAGCCATATTCGATGTAGGCGTATCCGTTGTCGCCCCAGGAGTCGCCCCAGGAGTTTTTGATAATCCACACGCCGGCAGCCCCTTTTGTATCGTCCCATCCTACGATGAGCAGCACATGGTCCACGTCAAAAATGGAGTAAGATGGACATCCGCCGATAACCCCGGATCCCGACCCCAGCACGGCGCTCACCACGCCGGCCCCTATGGGACCATATCGCATCAGGGCAGATTTAATATTTGTTACGGAGGGGGTCAGCCCATTGACATACCCCCAGGAATTCAGACGGTATACGGGTTGTGGAACGCAATTACAGGAACTGTCATCTCCCGTGTAAGGCATCTGGGATTCCAGCAGGGCGCCAATGCGTCCACACTTGTCCTGGGTGTCAATCAGCCACTGGTAGGCCCACAGGGCGCCGGAACAGCCCCACCCCGAGGAATTGCACCCCAGGAGATGCTGTTCCGAGAGATCCACCACCACCCCATCCCGAATTCGGATCGCCGCTTCAGCCACCCCGATAGTGGCAAAGGCCCAGCAACTGCCGCAGGAGCCCTGATCTTTTACCGGTGTTACACCTCCCAAAGTCCGCCAGTCGAATACAGGTGGAAAGGTTTCCTTTTCATGATCCTGGGGAACGGTTTCCAACCGCCAGAACGGATCGTCCGGCGGAGGCAGCACGAACCCTGTTCCTTTTCTGCCATCCTGGGATGACTGGGCGAAAACTTCCAGAGAGAACAACACGGTCACCAGCATCAACAGCGTGTAAAATGTACCATCCCAACCACGACCGCCCATGATGTACGTCCTGCCTGGTAAAGAGGTAGTTACAGCGATACTATACCATATTTTATCTGTACGTCAACGATGTCTTAACGCAAAACTTCGCCCCACCTCCCCTCACCACCCCGGCCTGCGGGGCATCACAAAGATATTCCCAGGGCAATCTTTTATACAATCAATTACAATATTAAAGACAAGGATTGGATTCATGCTCATCTGTTCTGACCGATATAAATACCTTGCGCGGAAAAAATGGGACGCGCCGTTGCTGGCGTTGACCGCATGCTGGACGTTACTTTGGGCCTGGAGCGTGTTCGCCCAAACAACTGATAAGGCGGAAGCCCAACCGGCGGCACAGGTGACGGGTGCAGTCGCCCAGACTACAGTCCTGATGAATTCACCGGAAAAATCGGCCCCCAGCAGTCCATCCGCGAATAAAAGAAAACCGGTGGTGGTGCGGCTTCCAGCATGGGCGGGACGATACTACCCGGAAGAACCGGCAAGTCTGCTAGACGCGGTACACAGCCGGTTCGAATCCTCAGATGCTCCGGTATTCACTGCCCGACTGGCCGGATGCATCGTTCCGCCTGCGGCCGTGGGGGCGGGTGGATCCGTCACGGCCGCGGCGTTGAAGAGTCTGCAGCCTGGTCAGTATGAGCGGGTAATCGTGTTATGTCCTTCGCACTACGTGGAAATTGAAGATTGCGCCATACCAGAGGCGGACGCTTTTCTGACCCCCCTTGGACCGGTTCCGCTGGATAATGAAGCCCTCAGCCGGCTGTCCATCAACCCCCTGTTTGTATCGCAGCCGCCGCGGCCGCCACGCCGTCCGGGGCCACACGACATTGAGCCTGGCATCGAAACGGTATTGCCTTTCCTCCAGGAACGGCTGGTGGAGTTCCGGCTGGTTCCCGTATTGCTCGGAAAACTTGCTGACGGTGGCGGAAAATTCAGTCGCGCGCGTGCCGATGCGGTGGCCCGCGTGATTCGGCCGCTGATCACGGACCGGACCCTGGTGATCGCCGTAAGCGGCTTCACCCATTTCGGAAACGATTTCAGCAACCGTCCTTTCAACGACGATATCCCTGAAAATATCGCCAGGCTGGACCGGCAGGCATTCGACCTTGTGCTCACCATGGATGCGGACGGATTTGACCGATACGTCGAAAAAACAAAAAACGCCATTGACGGCCGGGCGGCGATCAGCGTACTGTTGCGACTGCTGCCCCCGAATCTTGAACCGCGCCTTCTGGATTACCTGACGACGGGCGAGACCATGGGGAACTGGGACCGCTCCATCAGTTACGCGGCCATCGTTTTTTTGGATCCCTCCAGTCCCGCGCCTGCAGCCCGTCCGGACGCTGTCCGGCCATTGCCGATGAAACCAGTCCCGTTGTATCCGGTTCCGTCCAATCTGCCCTCCTACCTGCCGGTGCCAGGCACTTCCGCGCCACACCAGGCCCAGGCAACTCCACCGCCCCTCGCGCCCGCGGAACCGGATCAACCGAAGGGAAATCCTGCTCATGAATACCAACCGCCCGTGGCTGAGTAATCCCGAAAAACAGTACCTGCTGAAACTGGTCCGGGAATGCATTGCCGCCCGGCTGCGGCGAGACACATCGCCGCCAGAGGATCCAGTTGAACGCACCGGACGGCTCGCCGAGCCGGCAGGCGCCTTCGTAACTTTGCACCGCCGCGGGGAACTGCGGGGATGCATCGGGCAGTTGTTCGCGGATCAGCCGTTGGCCCGCGTCGTGCGGGAACAGGCCATCAATGCCGCGTTCCATGATCCCCGTTTCGCGCCGCTGTCTCCCTCGGAGTTTCCGGAGATCAATGTGGAAATTTCCGTGCTCATTCCCGGACCCGAAACGGGATCACCTCTGGTCCCGATTTCCGGGCCGGAAGAGATCGTGATCGGCCGGGACGGGCTCTACCTCCGCCTCCCTGACGGACGGGCCGGAGTACTGTTGCCGCAGGTTCCGGTGGAACAGGGCTGGAACATCGCACAATTCCTGGCAGGTATCTGCCGGAAAGCCGGGGCAGGTCCGGATGCCTGGAAACAGCCCGGCGCCCGGCTTTCTCGATTTGAGGCCGAGGTTTTCGGAGAGCGGTAGCCCGGCGCACCCCATATTGGAAGTAAATCAGAACCGGAAAGACATAAGAAGGGCTGCTTCACCGGTCGTCTGGTAATATCCCGGACGCCGGCCCTCGGTGATAAAACCCAGTTTTTTATACATCTTCTGTGCGGGGGTATTGGTTTCCCGGACCTCCAGCCGTACGATTACTGCGCCCGCGTGGTACGCCCGGTCCATCAGGAAACGCATTATCTCCATGCCGTAACCCTGCCGCCGATGCGCAGGTGCCACGGTAACCCGGGTGACGTGTGCTTCATCCACCAGCAGCCAGAACCCGCCGTAGCCGATGATCGTTTCGTCAAGGTAGGCGACGTAAAAATGGGAATTGACGTTCTCGAGTTCCTGCATGAACATCCCCTGGGTCCACGGATCCGGATAACATTCCCGCTCCAGCAGCAGTACCCGCGGGATGTGATTCAAACTGAGCCGCTTGAATTTCAGGCGGAATTCAGGCTCAGGTGCCCGCTCTTCAACAGGTTCCGTCATGAACAGTATCTCCGCGGCCTGCCCGTGCCGCTTCCGCCTGCGAAACCCGCAGATACACCGGATTTACCCGGGAAGGATCAGGAAGCGCCTTACCCTCCCGCAGACGCGCCACCGCGGCCAGTCCCACCGTGGAGGCCCGCGGCGTACCAATGGGCCTGGCCGGCACCAGCAGGTCCGGAACCTTCTCCCGAAATATCCCACCGTAACGCCATGCCCCTTCGCCAATGGCGTATACCGGTCCACCAAGCCCCGCCAACATCTCGGCAAACCGTTCCGGAGCAACAGCCTGTTCCTCCACGCGCGAATCGAGAGTACCGTCCACCCGCCAGCGATAGACCGCCCCGAATACTTCCCCCATCTTCGCGTCAAGCATCGGTGCGATCCAGCCATCGCGTGCCGGACATTGCAATGCCAGTGCCTGCAGAGTGGACACACCGATCAGCGGCAGCCCCCATGCGAAAGCCAGGCCTTTCCAGGCCGACAGCGCCACGCGCAAACCCGTGAACGACCCAGGCCCCACCACTACCGCAAGATGGGTAACCTGATCCCGACAGATTCCCGCCAGATCCAGCAACTGTTCCACCAGGGGAATCAGCCGTTCCGCGTGAGCGCGGTTCAGGTCAGCCGTTATTTCAGCCAGCACATGAAAGGACACAGGCTCATCCGGCTTGCTGGCTATTCCCGCAGCCAGACTGCAATAACGGGTCGACCCATCCACCGCCAGCACTACCGGCGTTCCCATGGCCTTCGTCGGATACGCCCAGGACGAACCTGCGGTCACGCTGTGTGTTCCTCCGGCGCGCCGCGATCCTCACCCGAGGCGGGCATAACCGCGGGGACTGGCTGCTCAGTCGCCATATTGGCGTCCTCCGACAGGAAATCCGCAGCTTCATTACCCCGTTTCTCAAGCACACTGTCCCAGCGGGCTATTTCCTGCTTCATGAACTTGCCGGGATGAAAAACCACCGCCCGGCGTGGGGGAACCGGCACCACTTCCCCCGTCCGGGGATTTCGGCCCAGCCGGGACGCCCGTTCCCGCACCTCAAACACACCGAATCCCCGAAATTCCCATCGCTCATTCAGGACCAGCCGTTCGCCTAAGGTTTCGAAAAGGGCCTCCACAATCCGAGCCACATCCTGGGGCGGCATACCCAGCCTTCCCGCGATACGCAGAGTCAATTCCCGCTTGGTAACAGTCACAACTGTCTCCCTTTCGGTCCCGCGCCGCGGGAAACCGGAAAAGAAAAAAAACGACAAGTTTATTTTCTACAAATACTTATACCCCATAAATCCCTTCAGACTCAACTGGATTGAAACAATGTTTTCCGGATGTGGCGGACAATCCATCTTTCCAACCTTTGCTGATCCTGTATAATGCGCTAAGATTCAGGGGAATTCTGCAGTAAACAGGAGTAGTATATGACCCGCATACCGCGAATCACGGTGCTGACAGGACTGCTTGTCTTCGGTCTTGCCGCAGAATATGGGCCAACCATTCCGGCCCAAGCCGCCAAGCCGGCCAAATCCGCCACAAAAAAAACGGGGTCCCGAACCCAAAAAACACCGGAAGCCCCTCCGGAACGAAAACCCTGGTCCTTGAGAAACCATTATACCCTGACTTCCGACGGTCTGTGTCTGGATTATTCGGAAGAAGACGCCGAGTGGCGAATATTTGTTGAGAGCCCCACCGATGAGCGAATGAATCTGGATACCCTGGTTCGGGACGTCGGTTTTTCTGTTGAACTGGAAGACGGCCGAGTACTTACCCATGACGCTCTGGGACGGAACGGCGCGCAATGCATTCGCGAATCCTTCTCGGACCCTGTGCTGGGCACGGGTACCCACTACACCACCACATTCGCCCCATCGGAAGGCCTGGTTATCTGGCACCGCCTGTCCTCCTTCCAGGGATTTCCATTCTGGCTTATGCGGGTGGGGATCCGGAATGACCGGGAACAGCCGCAGGGAATCCGCCGGATTACCATCGCCAGATTTAACGCTGGTTCGATCGCGGGGCTGGGCAATGACACCGTCACCGCGACCCGATGCGTAACGGCTCCTGGTGGTGTGTTGCGGGTCGATCCCAAAGGCACCCCGACGTTCATGCAATTCACCGCTCCGGGCCGGGGTATCGGAATGGTGTTCGCCATGATTCCCGCCGGACATGGTCTGGGCCGCATAGACCTCCAACCCGCGGGCGGTGCCTGGCAGGGATCCATCGAAACAGATTGTGCTCCGGTCTGCCGGATCCCCCCGGGCGAAACCCTGGAGTCGGATGATCTGTTCATCTCCATCGGGAAACTGCCCCAGCGGGCTGTTTCAGATTATGGCTGGCTGCTCAGCACCCTGAACTGGCCGAAAGCCGAGGAAAAAGCCCCCCGGGCATGGGTAACCATACCGGACACGGAAGGGTTCAACGCCCTGAAGAGCGCGGCCGCGGCGGCCGCCGGCGCGGGTATCCGTCATGTCCTGATTCCGTGGAACTGGGAAGGAGTGCCGGGCAGTCTGGAAGGCGGCGCGCCGGGGTATCCCAAAGACATCGCGCGAGCGGCCAAAGAACTGAGCGCGGTCGGGGTAACGCCCGGAATCACCGTAGATCCGCTGCTCATCCGCGGCGGCAGCGACGCCTGGGCTGTCAACACGGATGACGGCAGACGCTGGGTCAATCCGGCCCATCCGGATGGTGCCGCATTCATCTCCGACCGGCTGCGGAAACTGATCCGCCAGGGCTTCGGCTTTGTGATTGTGGTCCGTTCGCAGATTCCGGACGTCGCACTGGCTCACTTCGGCATCTCCCGTGAAGAGGCATGGTGGCGGGCCATCGGTGCTGCGCAGGCCGCCGGAGAGAGCATCCCGGTCTATCCGGAAACGACGGCAGAAATCAAACCACAGCGGGACAACCTCCTTGAAGCAGCGACACTGACTGCCACCCCGGGATCCTACCGGGCTAAACTGGCCGCTATCCGGCTAAATTTCGCGGCCCTGTGCAGCGCCCTGGATGAGGAAACCGCGCTGGCTCTCCGGCTTTGGCAGGGACCGGTAGAACTCCTGTGGACCGGACGGATCCCGGACCAGCAGGCCGCCCGGGCAGCCGCCATCCTGAACGCCCCGGCCATCCACGGACAGCCGCTGATGCCGGGCACGCAAGTCCCTTTGCGGTGGTTGACCCGCCTCACTGTTCCGTCAGGCGCGGAGTTCGGCCGCGCGGTCCTGCTGTTCAGCGGCTCCGAGGGATGGAACTGGCCAAAGGAACTGGGGCTTGGCCCGGCCGAAGCGCAATTGTGCCGCGTGAACCAAGAAGGCAAAATAGAAACTGCTCCGGCTGATCTCTCGCCTGCCGGCACGCTGACCTCCTGGAGAATCCTGACCGAGACCGCCGACCCCCAGGTCGTCGGTATTGTCCCCGACCCGCTGTTCGGTATGGACTGGCTGAGCCGATTGAACTGGGACGCCGCTTCAGGCACGCTGAGTGGAACCATCACAGGCGCGGGACAGAACAGCCGTCTTGTGGTCCGGCTGGGTTCCGGCTGGAACGTGGATGGGGTCAAACGGGGCGGCTCCCGAGTCAAGTTTGAATCGGATGGAAAATGGCTGGCCTTTCCCGCGGATGGAGGAAATGGTTTTGAAATCCGTCTCTCCCCGCGGGCGGCAACGCCGGGATCCTGATCATTCAGGCCATGAGTGGCCAGGCTAAAAATCCGCATCCTGTTCTGACCATCACGCCGAATCCGTGCGTGGATAAGACACTGTTTATCGATGTTCCCCTCCGGCCGGGACAGAAAATCCGCGGCACGAAATGGTCCTGTGTGGCGGGCGGCAAAGGCTGTAATGTTTCCAGGGCTGTCCGCGCCCTGGGAGGAACCACCCGCGCCCTGATCGTAGCGGGCGGGCTGACGGGAGATCACGTGCGGCGGATGCTGGAAAAAGATGACCAGGTTCCCTGCGTGATGATCCGGGTTGCCGACTGGACCCGCACCATCACCACCATACTGGAAACGGGAAAACACCGGCAAACCGCTCTGTTCGAACCCGGCCCGCGCGTCACCCCCGAAGAAGCCCGGAAGGTCATCGACCTCGCGCGCCGGGAAATCGCGCGGGCCAGCGTGGTCACGCTCAACGGCTCGACTCCATGTCCCACCCTGGACGATCTGTACGCCGAAGCCGTGCGCGCGGCCGTGGCCCGCGGAATTCCTGTGATCCTGGACGCGTATGGCGATGTGTTCCGCCGGGCCCTGCCTGAGGGCCCTCTGCTGGTAAAACCCAACCGGGAAGAAGCGGAGGCCTTCCTCGGTTACGCGCTAAAATCCGCGGACGATTATGCCCGGGCCGCCGATACGTTTCACCGGTTCGGGGTCCGGTTCGTCGTGATATCCGACGGCCGGAAAGGAGCGTTCTGCTCTGATGGCAGCCGCCGGTTCCGGGCAAAACCGCCCAAAATCCGGGAAGTCAATCCGGTCGGTTCTGGCGATGCCATGGTGGCGGCCATGGCCCTGTATCTCGCAGGATTTCCCCTGCCGCCGGGAATCGGGCAGGCGGAAGCCCCCCGATACGATCTGGAGGCGCTTGCCCGATTCGGCACGGCAGCCGGTGCGGCCAATGCCATGACCTGGGATATCGGCCACTTCGATCCTGAACAGATCTCGCGACTGGCTGAACAGGTGGAAATCGTACCCTGCTGATCGGGGGGCAGTCATTTTCCTGTTTCACAATCCCCGTCGCACCCGCCGCCTAGCTCAAAGTCTGTCAAACCGGGTAACGATCACTCCCCCTGCGGAACCGCCCATGATCCAAGGGCCAGAAAATCGCCCTATGTCCGTTCTTCCGGTAAACGGCAGGCAAGGATGAGATGCGGCAAAGGCCCCGAATCATGTCACGGCCCGGTCGGAACAGTTCCGGCCGGGCCGTTCAGGTTTTTTCCAGGGATTGTCCGTCAGAATCGCTATGTAAAATCAGGTCATGACCGGCGGCGCGCTCCCAAAACACCCACCAGCGCCAGGGCAAGACCCGCCAGCGCCATCCCTACCGGCGCCATCACCGGCACACCGGAGCCGATGGCCAGGGTAAACACCGGTGAGGTCACCGACGTCACGCTGTCACTGACTTCGCACTGGTACTGCCCCGCGTCCGCCTCCGAAACTGGGTCTATGACCAGCGACGCGGCATTCTCACCCGTCAGCGGCACCCACGCTTTGGATCCGTCATCCCGGAACCACTGGTACGTTGCCGCGCCCACCGCGCCGGTCACCGTTACGGCAAATTCCGCACGGCCGCCCACCGGTACCGTAAGGGTCGTGGCCTCGGCCGTCACGGTCAGCGTGCAGTTGTCCTGAACCGTAACCATCCGCTCGGCAGTAGCTGTATTGCCGTAACTGTCGGTTACGCTGTAGGTCACCGTCCACGACCCTGGTGCCAGCGGACCGGCGGGCGGCTGGCCACTGATCACGATGGACGCCGTCACATCGCCGTCCACGTCATCCGTCGCGGTCGCACCGGCTTCCTCATACGTATCGCCACAGGAAAGTACCAGCGGATTGTCGCCCACCAGCGTGATCACCGGCGGCAGGTCCGGTGTGACATTCACGATTAACGCGGCTGTACCAGTCCGGCCGCCGCTGTCCTGAGCGGAGTAGGTCAGTGTGTAGGTTCCCGCGATGGCCGTGTTCACCGTGCCGCTTACTGTCACCGGAAGTGCGCCTTCACAGGCATCCGTGGCCGTGGCGGAGGGCGCGGTAAACACCGTGTTCTGCAGCACATACACCGGGTTCGGGCCGTCGACAGTCACCACCGGAGCGGTGGTATCTACCACGGTCACCGTGCGGGTGGCCTGACCGGTCCGGCCGCCGCTGTCCTGAGCCGAATAGGTCAGCGTGTAGGAGCCGGGCACTGCCGTATTCACCGAGCCGGAGACAGTCACCGGAAGGCTGCCCGCGCAGACATCCGTGGCCGCGGCGCCTGGATCGGTAAAGGCGCTGCCGCATTCCACCGTCATCGGATTGTCCCCGTTCAGGAAGATATCCGGGGCGAGTGTATCGGTCACCGTGACGGTAAGCACAGCCGTACCGACGTTATATCCATCGCTGGCGCTGTAGGTTACGGTGTACACGCCCAGCGCGGGATTCATCGGGTTCAGGCCGCCAAGGTTCGACACGGAAGCGGTGCCGCCGCTCGCGCAGGCGTCCGTCCAGGTGGCCGCCGGCAGGGTAAACGGTACGGCGCATTCCACAGTTCGAGTATTTCCGCCTGTAATCGTCACCACCGGTGGGGTGGTGTCCACCACGTTGACGGTGCGGCTGGCGGTGGCCGTGTTGCCATTGGCGTCGCTGGCGGAGTAGGTCAGCGTGTAGGAACCGGGCGATGCCGTATTCACCGAGCCGGAGACGGTCACCGGACGGCTGCCCGCGCAGACATCCGTTGCCGCGGCGCCCGGATCCGTAAAGGCACTGCCGCATTCCACGGTCATCGGATTGTTCCCGATCAGCGTGATCGCCGGAGGGGTGGTGTCCACCACGTTAACCGTGCGGGTGGCCGTGGCCGTGTTGCCCGCGCCATCCTGGGCAGTATAGGTGAGGGTATAGGTTCCGGGCACGCTGGTATTCACTGAACCGCTCGTGGTTACGGGCACATTTCCGCTTACG
>Ga0308390_1001334_pt1 | contig 16102 bp, 9 predicted proteins | sample Hotspr2Sample149_FD_202358 | JGI IMG/M metagenome (GOLD analysis project Ga0308390, IMG submission 202358) | Hot spring phototrophic mat microbial communities from Mushroom Spring, Yellowstone National Park, Wyoming, United States - 20040719_149 ...
GAGAGAGTGGATATAGTTTTACCAAAGAGCTACTGAATTTAGAAAATCCTCCCAGTGCAATATTTGGGGGTAATAACTTTATAGCTGTTGGAGCTATGATGGCGATAAGAGATATAGGCTTGAGAGTTCCAGAGGATATAGCACTAGTGTCCTTTGATGATATAGAGAGTTTATCCTTGGTATATCCATTCTTTACAGTGGTAGCCCAACCAGCTTACTCTATGGGGGTAATAGCGACGGAGCTACTGATAAGAAGGATAGAAGATAAAGATAAGGTTAAAGAGCGACGAAAGGTAATACTTCAGCCCGACTTAATCGTAAGAGAATCCGCCGGAGAGAAGCTAAAAGAGGAGGTGAGAATGGAAGAGAAGGTGATATTATAGATAACCAAAGATTTTTTAGAAGAATTTTCAGTCGAGTTAACCTGAAAGGGTAGAATCTAGAAGTTTAGAAATTTTAACAGATTATTATAAAAGGAGGGAAAAGTAAATGTTTGTGAGAGAGAAGTTAGTAAGGTTAGTTGTGTCTTTTGTGTTGTTGTTTCTTCTATCTGTAAGTTTTTCTGCAGTATTACAGAGTAAGGAACCGTTGACTTTTGCAATAGGGAGTGTCTCTTGGAGAGAACCAAAAGAGGAATCTGTATTCTTTCAGGAGTGGCAGAAGAGGACAGGAGTACGGATCAAGCTAATTAAGATGGACTCTAGCGCTATAAACGAAAAGATTAATACTATGCTTGCTTCCGGTGATTTGCCAGATATAATGTCTTGTACAAGGACTATTGCCAATGATTATGGTCCTCAGGGGGCATTTATCCCAATTAACAAATACTTTGACAAAGCCCCTAACCTTAAGAAATACTTTGATGTAAAGAAGAATCCATGGTTATATGGCCCTGATGGAAATATCTATATTCTAACAGCAACGTGGCCTTACCTTGCGTGGGGCTGGGTATGGAACAAAAAGTGGGCAGATAAGTTAGGGGTAAGTGCTCCAAAGACGATAGACGATTGGGTAACGGTCTGGGAGAAGGTAAAGGCAAGTGATCCAAAGGCTATTCCATTGGGAACTCAAGGAACAGGTTTGCTCTATCAATTCTTCTTCCCTACCTGGTGGGGGATAACTAGCGAAGGCTTAGTAATGGAAAGGGGCAATCTACGTGATCCATGGCTCACCCCGGAGATGAAAGGTCTTATTACTTTCCTCCACGATATATACGATAAAAAGTTATTGTATCAAGAATTTTTAACCGCTACAAATGAGACTTTCTATTCACTAATTGCTCAAGGTAAGGTCTTTTCGATAGTCCACTATAAAGGCGTACCATACTTACAAGCAAAGGCTCCACAAGATGTTGTAAATGCTCTAGAAACCCTGCCTCCTCCAAAAGGACCGTACGGAAAGAGCGGATGCGACTGGATGGGTCCAACTTCATGGTGGGGAATTAGCATTACAAGTAAGTGTAAAGATATAGATTCTGCAGTTAAATTTTTAGATTATCTATTCAGTAAAGAGGGTACATATTTATACTATCTTGGTGTCAAAGGTGTTACCTATGAAATTGCAAAGGATGGCACAATTAGATTTACTCAAAAGGTTATTGATGAAGCGAAGAAAGCTAATATGGATTTGGATACATATCTTGTAACTAATTATGGGATTAATTTAATCTTCATCAATATACCGCCATTGGATCCAAAACTACATATCCTCCATGCAAAGGCTTATGGACAGCCAGAAAACTATTTAAAGGGACTTCTTATTGTGGCAAAGAATCTCGCAAAGTATAGACCTCCTATATGGTTAACAGCAGAAGAACAGAAGAGGGTTAATTCCATTATGTCTAATATCTCCACTTATAGAGAGGAATGGGTATCTAAGTTTATTCTTGGAAAAGAACCATTAACTAAGTGGGACGAATTTATCTCGGGTCTAAAAAAGATGGGAGCAGAAGAAGTTGAGCAACTATACAATAAAGGCTATGAGCGTTATCTAAAAACTGTTGGAAAACCAAAAGGATATGTTCCCCCAATAAAATACGATCTTACCGGCCTAGATAAAATAGTAGGCCTTTCCAAGTAATCTGTAGTCTTTTTAAAGGGTCCTACTAAAGAATAGTAGGACCCTTTAAGCCTGTAGAGAAGGAGAAAATAAAAGATGAGAAATATAAGATACTGGTGGGATAAAAACTTCTGGCCTAATCGATATCTGTTTTTGATGTTTTTACCAGGATTACTTTATTTTATAATCTTTTGTTACATTCCAATGGGGGGAATAATCATTGCCTTTAAGGATTATAGCCCGTGGATTGGCATATTAAAAAGTCCTTGGGTGGGATTAAAGCATTTCCAGGACTTCTTTTCTAGTCCATATGCATGGAGATTGATAAGAAATACATTATTATTAAACATATATGGGTTGATATTTGGCTTTCCGATACCGATAATTTTTGCCCTTTTACTTAATGAGTTAGCAAGTGAGTGGTATAAAAAGATGGTTCAAACCCTCACATATTTTCCCTATTTTCTTTCCATGCCTATTGTAGCGGGTTTAGTTATACAGTTGTTATCGCCGTCTTCAGGTATAATTAATATCATCCTTGTAAAGTGGTTTGGTAGAGAACCAATCTATTTTTTAACTAAGCCTGAATATTTTAGAACAATTTATATTTCAGCAAATGTTTGGAGAAGTATGGGATATAGTGCCATTATATATCTAGCTGCTCTAACAGGTATAGATCCAACTTTATATGAAGCTGCTATTATTGATGGTGCGAATAGATGGCAAAGGGTTAGATTTATTACCTTGCCGGGATTGACCCCTACCATCACTATTCTTCTTATCTTAAGTATGGGTTCTATTCTCTCTGTAGGGATCGATCTAATATTACTTTTATACAATCCTATGACCTATGAAACTGCAGATGTTATAGGTACTTTTGTATATAGAAGAGGAATCGCTGGAATAGGAGGTGCCCCTGACCTTGGTTTGGGTACAGCAGTGGGACTATTTCAATCAGTTGTTGGATTAGTAACCATAATGCTTGTAAATAGTATAGCTAGAAGGATAAGCGAAACTAGTCTCTGGTAAAAGAGGTGTAAAATGAAAGTAAAGGGTGAATCGAAGATATTTGATTATTTTAATATAATCTTGTTGGGGATAATTACATTTATTGTGATATATCCATTTCTTTATACACTATCTATTTCTGTTAGTCATCTAGAAGCAGTTGCTAAAGGAGAGGTTACATTACTACCTGTAGGTCTCAATTTCTCTGCCTATAAGAAAGTTTTATTAAGTCCTAGAATATGGCAAGGTTATTGGAACTCAACTGTTTATACATCGATAGGGACATTGGTTAGATTGCTTCTTCTATTATTTACCAGTTATCCCCTCTCTCAGCCTAAATTTTTAGGACGTAATTTCTTTACCTTTTTAATTACATTTACTATGCTTTTTAGTGGAGGGTTAGTGCCTTACTTCCTTGTTGTTCGTGCCTTAGGATTATTAAATACCCTTTGGGCTATGGTAATTCCTGGGGCACTTAGTGCCTGGAACATAATTGTTGTTCGTACTTTTTTTCAGTCTACAATCCATCCAAGTCTTATAGAATCGGCTCAAATAGATGGTGCTAATGACTTCCAGATTCTATTTAGAATAGTTTTTCCTCTTTCTACCCCTATTATAGCGGTAATGTCGCTCTTTATTGCTGTAGGGATATGGAATGACTATTTTACCCCTCTAATTTTTATAACTGATGATACTAAATTTCCTCTTACTATAATTCTCAGGGACATAGTGGTAATGGCTCAGGGAAGGGAATTTTTAGGTTTAAGAGAACTTGGTGCGATACCTATTCCAGCACAGAGTGTTCAGGCTGCTACTCTGATTATAAGTATGATACCTGTATTAATCGCCTATCCTTTCATTCAAAAATATTTTATTAAAGGTATTATGATTGGCGCTATTAAGGGATAAACACTATTTAATTGGAGGTGTTAAAGTGAAACATAGAGCCTATGTATATTATGTAGAACCGGAGATTTACCCAGAATACAGAAAGAGATGGGTAAAGGCTGTTACGAGAGAAGACCTTGATGATAAAATCCAATTTACGACCTTCCGTGTCTTTACAATAAAAGATGGAGAAATAATCAATTACAAAGAAGACCTAGATATATACACAAAAAATTTTAAGCTTGGAAATATAATATGGCCCTTCTGCAGTACACTATTTGCTAAGAATTTTAATGAGCTTGTAGATGAAATCAAATCTAGGGGGTTGTATCTATTCGATTTTTGGGGATATGTACCAGGTTCTGATCCAACAAGACAGTCTTGGGGGCAGTATAGTCCACCTGAGGAAGCTATTAGATATATGAAAGAGGTTCTCGGAAATCACTTTCTTGGTCTTGATAACGGAGAGCAGGATGGTAGATATATCGGTGGTTATGCTCCCTTAATGTGTCCAGCCTATCGAGACCTTAGAAGACAGTATTTTAACTTTTCAAGATTCTTTGAAGCCCTAGGAGATGACTTATATCATCATCTCGCAGTCCTCTGCTCTCTAAACTTTGGACATTACTTTGCTAAAGAAGGAGATTCTATTATACTAGGTGAGGAATCTGGACAGGCTTTGCCCAATGTAAATGTTTGGTTCTCATTCTTGAGAGGTGCAAGTAAACAGTATGGGATCTTACTTTTTGGGAATGTATCTGTATGGAATAGATGGGGTTATAAATGCTACGAGTCAGAGGGGCAGGAAAAGGGCTATGAGTGGGGTCCAGAGTGTGGGACAAGTTTAAGCTTGTTGAAAAGATTACTGTATACTGAATATATGTACAACTGCGAGATTCTAGGCTTTGAACAAAGCTGGTTGACAAATGATAATACTGAGAAAAGAATCAAAGGAGAAAAGGTTCCATTTCAGGATGACCCATCTAAAGCGATGCTTTCCCCAGTTGGAGAGATTCAAGCAAAGGCAGTAGAATTTGTAGAAAAATATGGAAGACCCGGAGTAATATACACTCCAATAGCGATTCTTATGGACTTCTTTAATGGTTGGACATTTCCAAGGCATCTCTATACATCTGAAGTTTATAAGATCTGGGGGAATTTACCATACAGATTAGGAGATTATCAGGTACATGCTCTCTTCACTATGCTTTATCCTGGATATGAAAACTCTGGATTCTTTAGAGATGAGAGAGGCTTTTTGACATCGACCCCCTATGGGGATAGTTTCGATGTAATATTTTCTGATGCTAGAAGGGAGATATTCGGTATCTATAATAAAGTTTTTGTGGCTGGAGAGATAGACTTAAATCTAGAGGTATTAGATAAATTGCTAAAATTTGTAGAGGACGGTGGACATCTCATATTAAGTGTAAATCAATTACCTAAAGATAAAAGTCTTTTAAGGTTATTCGAGATAGATTCTATAGTTGACAGTGTAACTACTGCTAAAGAGGCTATCTATAAAGGTAATAGATATCTAGAGAAGCCTTTTGAAGTGAAAGATGTTAAGCTTTTGAAAGATGCAGATATTATAGCTACGGCTGAAGGTCTTCCTCTAATAGTTAGGATTACGAAGGGTAAGGGTAAGATAGATATTATTTGTACTCCGTTTGGAATAAATTCAGAAGCAGAAAAAGAGATAGTAATAGATAATTCACCAGAAAAGGAGATTCCTTTAGTGTATGATTTTCTTAACGTTATCAAGGCATATCTAAACGATCTCTGGAATGAAGAGTTGATTATTGATTTAGATAATAGAAATCTCCAATACTGTGTAGACCTATTAGAAGATGGAAAGGTGATGACCTTATCAGTCACTAATAATACCGATGAGACTCAGTCATTTAATATAAAGGCGAAAGCCGGAGAGATAGAGAAGATAGAAGAGTTAGTGATAGAAGGTCCACCACCAAGTACAAAAGGCTATTATCCCCGGAATGCGAAGATAAACCACAAAGCTAAGGAAGAAGGATATGATTATAGTATAGAATCTAGAGAAATAAGGATATTTAGAATAAGATTGAAAGATACAGACATAGAGAAGAAACCTCAACTTGTCTTTCAAGATAAGAGTAAGAATAGAGCACTATCATTGAGAAATATATCTTCTCTAAAGGAGGAGATACTCTTTAGACCCACCTTTGATCAATTTTTTGATGGTATAAAGATAGATGCGGGATATCTGATAGATAAAGATATCGAATCACTAAAATACGAAGCAGAGTTTATCAAGCGTCAAAGGATAAATCTTATATTAGATTTCTCTCCGTTACTTAACTTCTATCCAGATCTTACACTGTTGGACAATATCCCGTCAAGGTATGAAGAGACCAGAGATACAATAGAAAAGGCTTTTAAAAAAGCCCAGATTATGGGCATTAAAGATGTATTATTCTCTTTTCACAGAAATGCAGAAAACTGGGTCACTATAGAAGAAGCAGAGTCATCCTTCAAGAAGAACTTTAAAGAATTAGCTGAAATAGCATCTAAATATGAAATAACTATGTACTTGCAGAATAATCCATGGAGAAGATGGCGTAAGACTATGAGAGAAACAATAGAATTTATAAAAGAACTAAGTGTACCGAATCTAAAACTGGCATTGAATGTAGCTCATTGTATAGCATCAGGAGAGGACCCAAAGGATTATGTAAAAGAGACTAAGATAATACTATTAAGTAGTCCTGCTAAGGATAGATATGGGCAATTCTATGATGTCCATGATCCAGTATTTAACTCAGAATTTGCTGAAACAATAAAAGGGGTATTTGACATTGTGAAAGATTCAAGTACTGTAAAGGTATGCTTAGACGGTGTTTACAAAAATTGGGACGAAGTATATAGGGATATCATCTGGTTAAATGAAGGGAGAAGGCTATGAGAGTAGCCTTCTCCTCGATTTTATTAGTATTTCTATTTTTCGAATCTTTCCAGCTGGTTTCATATTGTGAGGAGAGGATGAAATTTGTTGATACAGATATAGACTGGTTAGACAGTATCTTTACTAGGCTCAAAACAGTATACATAGATAAGCTAGTTTATAAAGGGTGTTTTGTAGAATTACATAAATCCGTATGGGGAGATCCTTATCCTGCAGGGATTTAGGGTTTTAATACATGGGCTGGTATTCACGACCTTATTCCAATTGTAGATGACAAGTTTTGTTCGATTCTGAGGAATACTTTTGATAAAGGATTAGAGAATACAGACCCCTCTACAGGATTACTTCCTCACGCTATCCTTACTAGTAGAAATGAAGAGATAGGGTATGTATACAATGTAAAGAGAGTAGAATATAAATGTTATGGCGGTATTCATGGCGAAGATTATAATTTAGATAATATGAACTATTGGGCACATATGATACTTCTCTACTACCTTTATACACTTGACGATACGTGGTTTACAGATGAAAAGTTATTAAAGGTAGAAAAGTCCGTTGACTATATTATTAGCCACTTTATGGCTATGTATAATCCTGATTTAGTTGAGGTTGGAATTGAAGGAGACTGGACGGAAAACACAAACTGGCATGCAGATAATGCTAACGTAAATGTGAATATGTACTATGTACTTAGATTACTGGCTCAAGTTGAAAGACTGAAGGGGAAGAGCGAGTCAGCTAGGTATCATGATCTAATAGCTGAAAGAATAAAGGATGCATTTAACAAAGAATTGTCAGAAGGAGGGTTCTGGGATTCTAAGAGGGGTGTTTATGTTCATGGTAATGATGGAAGGGGAGGAAGAGTCTATGGGGATAAGTACTTTGAGACTACAGCTAATATATTCGCCATACTGTATGGTATTGCTGAGTCAGATAAGGTCCAGAGTATTTTGAGATATATGGATATGTTCCCCGATATAGAAAGTCCATGGCCTGTGAAGACTAACTATCCGGGCAGAACTGATGCCAGAAGAACTAGATATCTTTATGATGTTACTAATGGAGATGTTTGGTTCTTCCTTGGAGCTCATACCGCTGTGATCAGATTGAAGAATGGATATAGAGAGAAGGGTACAAAGATGTATAAAGTCATTCGAGACTATGAAGAAAAAGAAGGAACAATACATAATAATATCTATGGAGATGGGAGTGTAAATGCAGATTGGTCTCCCGAGCTAGGAAATTATGGCGGACTTTTTACTCCGTATGTCGAAGGAGTTTTAGGACTTAGACCTACCGAGTTTGGTCTTATAATTTCTCCAACTCCTCTCGAAGGTATGGCCTATTTAAAAACTTTAAATCCACTATTTTATGCAGGTAAGAATTTTTATCTAAGTGTAGAATGGAAAGGGGAAAATCTAAGTGAGGTTTACATAGATGAAGAGTTAGCAAACAATATTATAAGAGATAAAAATAGTATACTCTTAAGCCCTAGTTCTTTTAGAAATGGTTCCGAGATAAAGATGGTGTTCAAAGGAGGAGGGTGAAATATTTATGATTTCATTTCGTATAGCTACTACTCAATGGATGACAGATAACCAATTGAAAAAACTTTTAAATCTATTTGACAAATATAGAGATATAGCTGATGAGCTAGCTTTTTTTATCCAGGAAACACATTCTCCACCCCCTCTCGATGTAATTGGACAAAGACTAGAAAGACTGAATAAAGTTCTTCCACTTATTCGAGAAAGAGGAATGCGTGTAGGTATTAATGTACTTACTACCATAGGGCACCATGAAGAGAATCTAGCGAATTCCCTTCCTCCTCTATGGCAAAATGTAGTCGACCCTTATGGTAATAAGTGTCTTGGTTCTTTTTGCCCAGAGGCCCCACAGCATCGTGAATATGTCAAAAGATTATATACAATGATAGCAGAGATTAATCCCGATTTTATTTGGATAGATGATGATGTCCGTTTATTTGGGCATAAACCAGTAAAAGCGGTTTGTTTTTGCGATAAATGTGTAAAAGAATTTTCTAATGAAATAGGTAAAGATTATACAAGAGAAGAATTAGTAAAGGAGCTTGAAAGTGATAATGAATATAACTTTGAGCTCAGGTGTAAATGGCTTGAGCATAACCGTAAACTTATTGATAGCCTCCTTAAGCTTATCGAAGAAACTGTACATAAGGTAAATCCTAAGATTATTCTTGGATTTATGACAGGCGATAGATTTTATGAGGGTTATGCCTTTGATCGATGGGCTAATACTCTAAGTCGTTCAGGGGAATTCGAAATTAAATGGAGGCCTGGAGGAGGTTTCTATTCAGATGAAAAACTTCTTGAACTTGTAGAAAAAAGTCAGGAGATAGGTAGACAGGTATCTAAGATTCCTACCTATGTAGAAGATATTCAAGCAGAAATAGAAAATTTCCCCTACCATATCTTAAAGAAAGGTGCAAGGACAACTGTCATTGAAGCAGGAGCACATATGGCAGCTGGGGCTACAGGTGCTGCATTCAATATTTTATCTCAGCATGATGATCCGCTGGATGAATATGAAATATTCTTTGACGAAATAAAAAAGGGAAAACCCTTCTACGATTTAATTACCAAAGAAATAGGACGTGGTGCCTGTGAAGGTGTATGGCCAGCATGGAATGAAGACCTCTTTGTGATAAATGGTTATAAGGGTAAATGGTTAGATTCGAGTGATTATATATGGTCTCTAAAGAGACCATATACTCTTGCCGAAATAGGCATTCCTATAAGTTATTCAGTAGAAAAGAATACAGTGATAGCCTTTTCAGGTCGGACGCCATTATGTTTTTCTTATGATAAACTTAAAGAGATATTCAAGAAGGGTGTAATTATGGATGTACCAGCTCTAATTAATATTGAAAAATTGGGTCTTTCTTATTTATGTGGTGTAGAAGTTGATAAATCCTATTCTAAGGATGTATGGGAAAAATTAACTGATAATTCATTAAATGGTAATTTTGCTGGATGGAAGAGGGATTGTAGACAATCATTTTGGGAAGAAGATGGCTATACTTTAAAGTTGATATCTGATAATGTCCAGATACTCTCTGAACTTTTCGACTATGGTGGAAATAATTTAGGACCATGTATGACAGCTTACGAAAATGAAATTGGTGGGCGAGTTGTTGTAATGGGATATTTCCCCTGGTCTTACATACATAATGCTGCTAAGGTAGGGCAGTTAAAATCTATATGTCAGTGGATAAGTTATGACAGACTGCCTGTAATAGTTGATAACTTAGCTAAAGTCATTACATGGATAAGAATCGACAGATTAGGGAATAAAGTTTTCATACTACTTAATGCCTCTCTTGATAGAATATCAGAATTAAATTTACGGGTAATAAGCAATGCAAACAGGTTTATTTTAATGACTTTAGGCGGAGATAAAAAAGAAATTGAATCAGAATCAATGATAGGATCTCAATATAAAAAGATATGCCTAACAGGTGTAGAACCATGGAGTATGTATATCTTAATGCCGAAATCATAGGAGGGAAGAATTTATGTTTGATATAGACTATCAATCCTTCTTAAGGCAGCATAACCTAGTATATGAGTTGCCACCAAGGAACGAATTAGATGGTTTTCCTTTAGGGAACGGACATCTAGGTGGTATGGTTTACGCTCCCTATCTAGGTGAAGTAGAGTTTGATATAAATAAGCTTGACATATGGGATAGGAGATATGCAGACTTTGAGCTTACTCCTCATTCCGAAGTTATAAAGATACTTGAAGAAAAAGGTCCTTCCTACCTGTCAAAATATCTGATGGAGAAAGAGTCTAAGGGGATAGAGGCTCCCTATCCTGTGCCAAAAAGATGCGGTAGTTTTAGAATAAGATGTAAGACTCAATCTAATTTTCTTCCACTTGATATTTCAGTAAGAGATGAGTATTTTGAACTCGACCTTTACAGTGCGGTACTTAATATTTCTTATAAAACAAATATCTCTGATACTTTACTAAATATCTTTGTTTATGCAGAAGATAATCTTATAGTTGTTAAAGAGGAAGATTGGTGTGAAAGAAAATTAGTACAGAAATTTGAAGTATTTAGGGATTCAGATATTTTTATGGAGACAAGCCCTCAGATGATAATTGAGGATAACTATTTTGGGATACAGTATGAATTTCCTGATGGCTTTAAATATATGATCCTTGCTAAAGTAGATACAGATAGACTCAGATATAAATCTCTAAATAACAGGGTTTGGTGTGAAGTTGAGCTTAATGAGGGGAAAAGTGAAAATTTAGCTTTTATAACTGTAGTAACTTCGAGAGAGAGTAAAGACCTGCTAATAGATGCAAAGAAGAAGCTAGAGAAAGCTTCTTCTATTGGATATGAAGCACTTCTTCAAGGACATAAGGACTGGTGGCATTCGTTTTGGGAAAAATCATTTATAGAGTTAGATAATAAATTTTTGGAAAATCTTTGGTATTTTTCACTGTATCAACTTGCTTCTACATCTAGAGGCAGGATAGCTCCAGGTCTGTATGGTTTATGGGGTATTCCGGAGATTCCAGGATGGCATGGTTGTTATACTGGAGACATAAATGTTCAGATGACTTATTGGCCAATATTCTCATCAAACCATATAGAGCTTGGAGACCCATTTTTCGAGACATTTTCTAAAATGTTACCAAAAGTAAAAGAAGAAACCAAGAAACTTTATGGTATAGATGGAGCTAAATATCCAGTGGACTGTATAGAAGATGGTAGAGAATTTGCTCCAAGTTACTATAGATACATACAGTGTACAAGTGCTTTTTATGCTCAGTTATTCTGGTGGAAATATCTGTATACTAAGGATACAGAATTCCTAAAAGACATAGCTTATCCGGTAATGAGGGAGAGTACTATTTTTTATCAAAATTATCTGAAAAAAGATAAAAGTGGTAGATACTATATATATCCTAGTTTTTCTCCGGAACAAGGACCAGAATGGACAAAAAATCCTACAATAGACCTTGCCCTTATAAAATCTCTTATTAGAGCAACGATAGAAGCGAGTCTTATCTTAAAGATAGACGAAGAGAAGAGATTACTGTGGCAGGATATTTTAGAAAATCTTTCAGAATATCCTATTAAAGATGGATACTTACTTGATTCTGAATGGGCAGATAATAATACTAAACTTGCTCACCCTTCACTTTTATCTCCAGTATTTCCTGTTGGAGAGATAGATAAGAATCATCCACTTTTTGAAGTGGCAAAAAGAACTTTAGAATTAGTACCATCCAAAACTTGGAGGAGAAGTCTTAAAAGTGATTTTACTTGGGATGATAGCTTTTCTTGGCAATGGTTGGCATGTGTATCTGCAAGATTAGGAATGGGAGATGAAGCACTCCGTTATCTTTCTTATCTAATAAGACAGCATCTTAAGCCGAATGGTTTATTTAGTATGTGGACTAGTGTCCTCCTTGATGCGGAAGAGTTCCCTAATGAGTTAAACAAGAGTTGGTTTTATCCGTATACTTCAACAACATATGAAGGGAGAAAAATTCAATGGGTATTTGTAGAAAGTGGAAGTGGATTTATAACTGCAATAAATGAGATGTTAGTCCAGAGTTATAATGGAATAATACAGGTTTTCCCGGCGATACCTGAGACATTGACTTTGATTAGATTTAAAAATTTAAGAGCGATAGGAGCATTTCTTGTTTCATCTGAATATAATTCAGGTAATGTTAATTGGATAATGATTGAAAGTACCAAAGGAGGAGCTTGTAAAGTATTAAACCCATGGAAAAGTTTGGTAAAAATCATTAATCTCAAAAATAGAGAAGAATTGACCTTTTCTGGAGATGTGATTAGTTTCCTAACTAAGCGTGATTTTACCTACCTTCTTATCTCTGATAATGTAGATATCGATAAACTTAAGATAGAAACTATCAAAGGAATAGAAAGGTCCGGTCCAAAGGTATATGTATATAATGATAGATTCAAGATATACTTGGGAAGGGGAAGAGACTTATGATTCTTGTATGTAAAGAAGCCAATGATCTTTTTAAGGTATTAAAAAACTCTGGTTTCCATATCTCTAGGAGTGAAGATCCTAGAAAAGCTTTAGAAATATCATCAGCAGGAGAATCTATCCTCATTCTAGCAGATGAATATCCCTGTAATGGAGTAATAATTGATAATGAAGCTCTCGAGATGGTAAGGGATAAATCTCTACGAGTATACATAGAATATCCTAAGTCATTACCTAGTATTAAAGTCGGAGAACCAAGAGAAGTTAGATGGGAAAGAGTTGTAGTATCTTCGAAATTTTTCCAGCCCAGCTTAGAAGAGTATTCAATTCTTACACTTCATAATGCTTGGTTTTTACCTATATATGATAGCTTGAATGAATTACATCTTGTTCTAGCAAAAGTAGCAGGATATAAAAAGGCTATTTGCGGACCTCCTCAAGAAGTTTTTCCCCTTCTTTTTAAATTACCAGAATATAATATTTTAGTTGCAACAAGTAAACTAGGTCAATTTATAACTGGTAGATACGCTCCGAAGGAAAGTTGGAAAAGACTCTGGCAAGGAATACTAAGATGGATATCTAACTCGGATGATATATTAGAATTTAACTGGGAACCGACAGTAACTACTATGGCAGGCTTAGAAGAAGTTCTACCTGAGAATTTTGAGCTCAAAGCATTTAATCGCTCTATTGAATGGTTTAGAAATAATATAGTCTATAGCATCGATTGGAAAAAGGGGTCTATAGAGGGATTCGAATCAGGGATAGATTATAAAGGAAGGCAGATGAGAAGAATAGTAGTAAGGGCTGACTGTTTAGCTGAAACAGCTATGGTGTTTGCTTATGATTGGATAATAAACCGAAATCCTGAAAGTAAGAAACTATCAAAAGAAATCCTGAATTATGTCTGGTCTTCTGACTTTTTCTATAATGTCCCTGATACACCCGTATATGGATTAGTCAGCTGGGGGGAGAAAAATCCAGTGTTTTATGGAGACGATAATGCTCGGGTTATTCTTTCAAGTCTTAAAGTTAGTTTCCTTTTAGAGGATGTTAGTTGGATTGAATACATATTAAAGAGTATTCTTGCTAATTTCCGACTTACGGGACCTCTAGGTTTTCGTAAGGCTCGTTTTGATTATCCTGATTCCTTTTTAGAAGCACATAATTGGCAATACTATCATAATAAAGAAATAATACATTACTCTCCGCATTATCAAGCCTATCTATGGGCATGCTATCTTTGGCTTTATAAGTTGACAAGATATGAAGAATTCTTTAAGAAAACAGAGAACGCTATAAGGATGACGATGGAAGTATATCCAGATAAGTGGAGATGGACAAATGGACTAACCCAGGAGATGGCAAGAATCCTTCTACCCCTTGTAGCCCTTATAATGTGTAGAGATGCTCCGGAATATCGCCGATGGTTAAATAAGATAATAGATGATTTATTATTACAGATGGAACCATGTGGGGCAATACGGGAAAAAGTTGGACTCTTAGAATATGGAGATTACCCACCTCCCCGTTCAAATGAGGAATATGGTATAAGAGAGGCTCCTCTTATTCAGGAAAATGGTGACCCAATTTGTGATCTTCTTTATACAGTTAATTATGCTTTTTTAGGATTACACGAGGCTGCTATAGTAACTGGTGATAAAAAGATCAAAGTAGCAGAAGATAGACTTGCAGAGTTTCTCTGTCGCATTCAAGTAAAGTCTAACACTCATACTTATTTAGACGGTTGTTGGATGCGTGGTTTTGATTATAATCTTTGGGAATATTATGGTACTTCGGCAGATATAGGATGGGGGGTATGGTCTGTAGAGTCTGGATGGACTAATAGTTGGATAAGTTCAGTCCTAGCAATGCGATATCTAAATGAACCATTCTTTGATTTAAAACTTTCTGGTGAAATCGAGGATGTTTTCTCTAGATTATTAAAAGAGATGCTTGGATAGAAGACTAGGAGGGAGAATCAATGACTTCTTATGAAAGAGTTAAGACACTACTGAATAAGGAAATACCTGACAGGATGGGACTTTTTGAACATTTCTGGCCTGAGACATTGAGAGACTACTGGCCTAAACAGGGCTATCCAGAAGGTGAGAAACCCGAAATTTACTTCGACTATGATATATTTCTTTGTGGAGGATGGTTTAATACTGAACCTTTTATGGGTAGGAGAGAGATCCTCAAAGAGACAGATGAGTGGTGGATTATAAAAGATGGGAGAGGGGCAACATTAAAGTTTTGGAAGAATAAATCTGGAACACCGGAGCATATAAGTTTTGAAGTAACAACACCTGAAAAGTGGAAGGAATATAGAGAACCACTTCTTGAAGTGAATGAAGAGAGACTTGGCGATCTAGAGGAGATTAAGAATGCTCTAAAGATTGCAAGAGAAAAGAAAAAATTTGCTATGTTTGGTAATATGTTTGTGTTTGAGCTTATGCGTGCTACTATTGGAGATCAAAATTTCCTTCCAGCTCTACTTCTTGATCCTGAATGGATAAAGGATTTCTGTCAGGTTTATCTAGACCATTATATAAGACACTACGAGATTCTCTTCCAGAAGGTAGGGCTTCCGGATGGATTCTTCCTCTATGAAGACTTTGGTTATAGTAATGGTCCATTTTGTTCTCCTAAGACATACGAAGAATTAATATTTCCATATGAAAAGGCTTTTGTATCTTTTCTAAAGGATTATGGGCTTCCTGTTATCCTTCACTCTTGTGGAGATATTCGCAAAGTTATTCCCCTTATCATTGACGCAGGCTTTGATTGTCTTCAGCCGATGGAGGCAAAAGCAGGATGTGATGTAATAGAGATAGCAAAGACCTATGGAAGGAAGATTTCATATATGGGGAATATTAATGTTGTTCCTTTGAGTACGAATGATCCAGAGAAGGTAAGAGAGGAGATTGTGCCAAAATTAAGAGAGCTAAAGCGAATGAGAATTCCGTATTTCTTTCATTCAGACCACTCTATTCCACCAACCATTAACTTAGAGACATACAAGTATGCATTGCAACTCTTTTATGAGAATTGCTACTATTAAAAAGGGAGGCTTTTTATGTTTGTACCCAAGCACGATAAGGAGATCTTAAGAAGTTTGGCTTCTGAGCTTGCAGAGATAGCATCTTTGCCTGTCCAGAAAGAAAAAGCCGAGATGTGGA
>Ga0308390_1001339_pt1 | contig 16066 bp, 16 predicted proteins | sample Hotspr2Sample149_FD_202358 | JGI IMG/M metagenome (GOLD analysis project Ga0308390, IMG submission 202358) | Hot spring phototrophic mat microbial communities from Mushroom Spring, Yellowstone National Park, Wyoming, United States - 20040719_149 ...
TTAAAAATGCTTCACTTTGAATTGGTTTCTCTATAAATTTATCAACAGGAATCCAATTTGATTCTATATTATCAGTTTCAGGTGAAAATTTAAATCCTGTTACTTTAGATACCGATGTTGTCATAACTATAGGAATATTTTTAAGAGATTCGTCCCTTTTTAATTTATACGAAAATTGGAATCCTTCATCCGGCGAATCCATCATAACATCTAATATAATTAAATCTGGTTTTTCTTCTTTTATTTTTATTTCAGCCTCTTTGGTGTTGCTTGCTTCTGATACTTTATATTTTTGAGATTGCAATAAAATTTTTAAAGCATTGACAAAATCATAATCATCATCAACTATTAAAATTTTTTTCATTTGATTACTCCTAAAAATGAATTATTCATATTATAAAAAATTTTAGTCAAAAGTCAAAAGAATTTTATTTACCAAATCTTCTTTCTCTTTTCTGGTAATTTTTAATAGCTTTTAACAAATCATTTTCACTGAAGTCGGGCCAAAAAGTTTTTGTAAAAAACCATTCACTATAAGCACTTTCCCAAAGGAGAAAATTGCTTGTTCTTATTTCTCCACTTGTTCTTATTATTAAATCCGGAAACGGAAGTTCAGGCTGATATAAAAATTTTGAAAAATTTTCTTCGTTTAAAATATTTATATCAAATTTTTGTTGATATAATTTTTTTATTCCATCAATTATTTCCTGCCTTCCTCCGTAATTAAAGCAAATGTTAACAATAAAATCATTATTTTTTTCAGTAATTTTAACAGCTTTTTTTATTACTTTAAGAGTTTGAGTTGGTATATTCTCGGTTCTGCCACTATGCAAAATTTTAATTCCATTTTTTTTAAATTCTTTAATATTTTCATTAAAAAAATTTTTGACAGCATTCATAAGGAATGAGACTTCTTCTTTTGAGCGTTTCCAATTTTCTGTTGAAAATACATAAAGAGAAACTATTTTGATACCAATTTCTTTTGCGAATTTTAAAATTCTTTTAATATTTTCAATTCCCTTTTTATGACCCTGCATAGGAGGAAGCGAACGCAACTTTGCCCAGCGTCTGTTACCATCAAGTATTATACCTATATGAACAGGCAGTTTATTCTTATCAATTTTTAAGTTTATTTTTTTCATTTTAGTAAACAATCTTATTTAAAGGATATTCAACAATTCCTGTTGCGCCATTTTCTTTAAGTTTTGGAATTAAATCTCTAACTTCTTTTTCACTAACTATTGTATTTATAGCGAACCAATCATTTTTACTTAATTGCGAAACTGTTGGAGATTCAATAGCAGGTAATATACTTAATATTTTATCTAAGTCTTTTTTCTGAACATTTAACATAATTCCGACTTTATCTTCGGCAACAAGGACTGAGTTTAATAGTAAAGCGATTTTATCAATTTTTTTTCTTTTCCATTCATCTTCTTTATATATTTTTTTATTAGCAATGAACTGGGTATTAGAGACGAAAACGGTATCAATTATTTTAAGGTTATTGGCTTTAAGGGAGGCACCGGTTTCAGTTACTTCAACTATGGCGTCAGCAAGGTAAGGGGGTTTTACTTCAGTTGCACCCCAAGAAAATTCAACTTTCGCTTCAACATTATGCTTTTTTAAATAATTCCTTGTTATATTCACAACCTCTGTCGCAATAGTAGCTCCTTCTAAATCTTTAACAGTCTTTATATTAGAGTTTTCAGGAACAGCCAAAACCCATTTAACAGTTTGAAAACCTCTTTTAGAATATATTAAATCTGCTACAACTTCAACATCAGATTCAGTTTCAAAAATCCAATCTTTTCCTGTAAGTCCTGCATCTAAAACGCCTCTTTCAACATATCTTCCCATTTCCTGTGCCCTTATTAAAATCGGCTCAATCTCATCATCATCAATTGTTGGATAATAAGAACGTTCTTTTACATCAATTTTATATCCAGCTTTTTTAAAAAGATAAATTGTGCTTTCCTGTAAACTACCTTTTGGTATTCCTAATTTTAACTTTTTCATTTTTAACTCCTAATTTTAAATTTCACATATATTTTGTAGCGCGGCCTTTTACAGCCTGTGCCAAAACCTATAGTTTTGAGGCTATAACCTTTAAAAATCGCTAAAAAATAAAGGTTTTTTGATTGAAAAAGAACCTTTTGGCACACACTGCTCTATAATGCATCGCGCTACTTTTTTAAAATTCCAAATTCCAAGCACCAAATCACAAACAAATCCCAATGACCAAAATCCAAAATTCTAAAAAATAATATTTAGAATTTGGAGTTTGTAATTTGGAATTTTTCAGAGCACCCTTAAGGATGCCCTACAGCCTTGCCTTATAAAATATAACAAAATTTTAACTTATATCAAGCTCGGCAATTTCTGTATCATTTATTTTAATTTTATAATTGCCTCTATTTAAATTATCAAATGTTATTTCCTGAGAAAAATTTTTTATAACATCAGTATCAGCCCCTGAAACTGAAACACTTGAAATTTTTAAAGATTCCGGAATTTTGAGAAATTTAAGATTAACTTTAATTCTATTTTTTTTATAAAATTTTACGCATATTTCATAGTTAATGCCTTTAAATTCGCTTTTTGTTCTAATCTTTTCTAATAATTTTTTATTATTAACTCCTCTTAACGCAGGCACAGGAACTGTTGAATAGTCAATTGTATTTAATACTTCTAAAAGTTCCATACCTTTCTGATATAATTTTAAAATTATTTTACTTAACATTTTTTTCTTCTCTGAAATTTTTAATTTTTCTAAAGCTTTATTAAAATAAAATTCAGGGATTTCAATTAATTTTTCTGTTTCACTTATTTTATTCATTTCATATTTTAAATTATTATAAACTTTTAAACAGAAATCGCATTTGAAAAGGTGATTTTCAAATTTTTTTAATTCATTCTCAGGCAATTTCTTTTCAATATAGGAAGCCATTATGTTTGCATTAAATAACGAACAATTTTTTTTCATAAATATCACCACCTTAATTTATAAATTCTTTTAAATAATTTTTTAAAATATTTTTTGAATTATTTAATCTATAGTATACTTCGCCCTCCGGTATTTTTAAAATTTGACTTATCTCTTTTATCCCTAAAAATTTTATATTAAAATATGAATTTTTAGCTTCATTTAATTCTCTCTCAATTTTCTCTTTTAAGCCGCTTTTTATATTTTCATCTAATTTTTCTAATTTTAATTTTAAAGATGTTATTTTATTCAAAGCTTTTTCAACCTTTTCGGTGTAACCATATTTAAAATAGAATTTTTCATATAATTCATAACAATTTTTTAAAGGAATTTTTAAATGATTTGATAATACTTGAAGGGTATTTGAATCTATTGGGAAATAGCAAAGTTTAATTATAAGGTAATCTAAAACTTTAAGTTTTTTCAATATTTTTTCAATTTTTTCACTTATTTCAGATTGGTCTGTTATGTACTTATAATCAGGTGAATAAATCTCGTATGATTCTTTTGCAATATTTTTTTGAAATTTCAAATCTTCAATCAAAATGGGTTCTAATTTTTTCTTTCTTTCCTGTGAAATTTTATTTAACCAATTTATGTATCTTGATTTAAGAACAATATTAAAGTATGTATTAAATGATGCTTTTGTTTCATCATAATTTAATAACAAATTTTCAATTCTTTCAATGAAATAGAGGTAAAATTCGCTGCAATCATCTTCATCTCTTCCAAATAATATTTTAGGGTAATTATAAATCATAATACTTAACTCCTTTAAAATTTCAATCAATAAATTTTTCTCTTTTGAAATTTTATATTCATTTATTAATTTCTTAATTTTAACTTCATTTACCTTCATATATTATATACAAAAAAATTTTAAAATTTTTTAAAAATATTTTATTTTAGGGTCGCCAAACAATCTAAAATATATCCATTCATAATTGTTGATTTTCATAGAATTTAAAACGCTTATTCTGAAAGCCTCACCTATTTTATTATTTAATAAATTTTTAACAAATTCTGTTATAAAAATTGAATTATCTTTTAAAATTTCATAAGCAGGCAGTATTATATTTTTTGTGCCTTTAACAAAAAAATTTTTAATAGATTTTTCAGCAAATTTTAAATATCTGTTATCAAAACAAGAATGAAAAATAATTAATTCAGGTAATTTAACTGCATTTAAAAAATCATCTAAAAAGAACAATTTATTTTCACCAAATTTCAAAGCGTAATTATTTTTTCTTTTATTGAATACTGAATGTCCCGCAAAATATAATATTTTTGAATTTTCTAAAATTTTTACAAACTCTCTTTCTGAAAGTTTTATGCTATATACTGTAAGATTTTTAAATTTTTCCGAAAATATTTTAAATATTTTTTTATATTCAAAATTTTCGTTATAATATTTAGGAACAACGAGCGAAATGGTGTTTTCGTAATTAGAAAAATTAGTATAAATTGAAGAATAATTTTCAATTTTAAAAACTCTGCTAATATTATATTTTTCTATTAAGAAATTGTAACCATCAAAAGATATTTCCAGAGGTAGAAATGAAATTTTTTCATCTAAAAGGAACGCTATATCTCTATCGTTAGAAATATTTTTTAAAAATTCATTTAAAAATAGAGCCTCATAAATTTTTAAACCATATTTTTTTAAATCCTCTTTTAATTCATCTCTTGAAATATTTAAAAATTGATTAATCATTTTTAAATTAAGTTTTCTTTCTATTTGAATTATATTTATCTCTGGATAAGTTTTAATGTAATTTATTAAAAGATTTTTATTTATTTTTATAGAAACTATATCAGAAGCAAGTTGTGGATAATTTATTTTTTCAAGTTGAGTAATTATTGTTTCATAATATTTTTGATTTAATCTTAATATACTTTTCTCGGAAGGAATTTTTATATTAAAAAATTGTTTTAATTTTAATAATTCAATACCTCTTCTAAATATTTTAACAGATTCAAAATAAAGTTTATAATTATTTTCAATTTTTTTAAATTTAACAATTTTATAAAGTCCATAGATTTTGGCATCGGTTTTTAGAAGAAATAATATAAATGAATTTACAGGGATTATTTTATTGGCTATAATATATTTTAATTTAAGATTTTCAATGTTATCACATTTAACAATAAAGGACTGCATAAATTTAAGGTATAAGCAAAGTTAAGATAGCTTTTTGGGAATGTAGTCTATTTTCAGCCTGGTCAAAGACAACAGAGTTTGGTCCGTCCATAACTTCGTCTGTGATTTCTTCGCCTCTATGTGCCGGAAGGCAGTGCATTACTATAACATCTTTTTTAGCCATTTTAATTATTTTTTCGTTTATTTGGTAATTTTTAAAAATTTTATATCTAACTTCTTTTTCATTTTCCTGACCCATAGAGACCCATACATCTGTATATAAGACATCAGCATCTTTTGCTGCCTCTTCGGGATTATCAGTTAAAATTATTTCAGCATTACTTTTTTTTGAAAATTCAAGTGCAAGTTTGTATATTTCTTCGTTTATAAAATAACCTTTTGGTGATGCAAGGAAAATTTTGCCACCAAGTTTTGAAGTAGTAATTGTTAATGAATTTGCTACATTATTTCCGTCACCAATATAAGCAATTTTAATATTTTTAAAATTTTTTTTATACTCATAAATTGTAAAAAAATCAGATATAGCCTGGCAGGGATGTAAAAGGTCAGTTAAAGCATTTATTACTGGAATTGAAGCATATTTTGCCAATTCCAATACCATTTGATGCGAAAATGCTCTTATTATTATTCCATTAAGATATCTTGAAAGAACAATTGCAGTATCTTTTATTGTTTCGCCTCTTCCTAATTGGAGGTCATTTCTATTTAAGTATAATCCTATTCCGCCCAACTGATATATACCGGCTTCAAAAGAGACTCTGGTGCGAGTTGACGGTTTCTCAAATATAAGTCCTAAAATTTTTCCTTTTAAATATTTTTTGTGATTTTTTTTCTTTTTTAATTTCTTTGTTAATTTAAAAATCCTGTAAATCTCTTCTTCAATAAGTTCAGCAACACTTATCAAATCCTTAGATTTTATTTTTTTCATAAATTTCTCCCAAAGTTAAATTTCATTTTGAATCTCTTTGAAAATTTTTCTTAATATTTCAATTGCTTCATCAATTTCTTTTTCTGTTATAATTAAAGGTGGCAGGAATCTTAAAATATAATTTTGAACAGAGTTTATTATAAGTCCGTTTTCAATAGCTTTTAGTACAATTTTATTTGCTTCAATTGATAATTTTAAACCGAGCATCAAGCCCAAGCCTTTCACTTCTTCAATGAAACTAAATTCATTTTTCAATTCAATTAATTTTTTATAAAAGTAATTACCAACTCTTTGGATATTTTTTAAAAAATTTTTATTAGAAACTTTATCAACAACATAATTTGCAACATTTGAAACAAGGAAACCGCCTCCAAAAGTTGAAGCATGCATTCCTGGCTTAAAATATTTTGAATATTTTCTCTTTGCTATCATTGCTCCCATTGGGAGACCAGCTGCTAAGGATTTTGCAAGTGTAATTATATCCGGAATAACACCATAATGCTGAAAGGCAAATAGTTTTGAAGTTCTACCCAAGCCTGTTTGAACTTCATCTGCTATAAATATTATTTCTTTTTCCTGACAAATTTTATAAATATATTTAACAAAATTTTTATCTAAAACATTAACTCCGCCTTCGCCCTGAACAAATTCTATCATTATACCTGCTGTTTTCTCATTTATCAATTTCTTTATGTTTTCAATATTATTTGGCTCTGCATAAATAAAAGTTTCAATTCTCGGTTCAAATCCTTTTTGGTATTTCTCCTGCCCAGTTGCAAAAACTGTTGCAAGTGTTCTTCCGTGAAAAGAATTTTTTAAAGTAATTATATTATGCTTTGGAATTTTAAAATAATTTCCGTATGCTCTTGTCAATTTTATTGCAGCTTCATTTGCTTCTGCTCCGCTATTACAAAAGAAAACCTGTCCTTTATTTGTAAGTTTTGATAATTTTTCCGCAAGTTTAATCTGAGGCTCTGTATAAAATAAATTTGAAGTATGAATAAGTTTTTTAACAGATTCGTTTATAATTTTTATAATTTCGGAATTGTTATAACCTAAATTATTAACCGAGATTCCTGAAAGAAAATCAAGATATTTTTTATTTTTGTTATCATAAAGATAAACACCATCACCTCTTGTCAAAATAATTGGATATCTTGAATAGGTATTTATTATAAACTTTTTTTCTTTTTTAAACAAATCATTACTCATAATAGATTTATTTTTCTTGCTGCCCATAGTAAAGCCAAAATACTTTTTGAATCTTTTATTTCATTTTTTTCTATCATTTTAAAAATTTTTTTAAAACTTAATATTTCAATTTTAATCATTTCATCGGGCTCAAGTTTTTGTTCTGTTTTTATAAGTTCCTTTGCAATAAAAAGATGTGTTAGTTCATTTGTAAATCCTGGGGAAGAATAAACTTCTCCTAATTTAATAAATTTTTTTGCTTTATAACCTGTCTCCTCTTCTAATTCTCTTTGGGCTGCCTGAATTGGTTTTTCTTTTCCATCCATAACACCTGCTGGAATTTCCCATATCCATTTACCTATAACAGGTCTATATTGCTTTATTAGTAAAGCTTTTTCACTATCAAAAATTGGTAAAACAGCAACACAACTTTTATGAATAACATGTTCATATAAAACTTTTCTTCCATCTTTTTCTACTTCATCTATTTTTAATGTTACAATTTTTCCTTCATAAATTGTTTTCATTTTTATCTCCTAAGTCTAAATTTTATACTTTCCGTTTTTTAAGCAAGGCTAAAAGCCTCACATAATAATTTTTTTACTTTAATATCTCTTTTAATCTTTTCTCTAAATCTTTTGCGACTTTATAATCTAAAAAAATTTTTATTGCTGATTTAAAAATATCAGTTCCGAATATAACATTCCCAAAATCTATCAAAAAACCTTTATCTTTAAGTTCAATTTTAAAATTATTAACATACTTTTCATTTAAATCTTTTGAGTATTCATATTCAATCTTTTTAATTTTTTTAATGTAATGAACTTCTTTTTTATTTCCAGCCTTTATATAAAAATGGTCACCTTTATAAAATTGTTTTGTTCGTCTCATTTTAAAGTTTAAATTTATATAAAAATTTTAAATTGTCAATAAATTTTAGGAATAATTGAAAAATTTTTTAAAAGGCAGTTGATTTTTTAAAATTTTGTTATATTTTTTTATTATGAAGAATTTAGGATTTATTGAAGGCTTTGTTTCTGTTATACTAAATTTTTTAATTTTTATTTTTAAAATTATAGCAGGCAAAAGTTCAAAATCAATAGCAATGATATCTGATGCATGGCATACTTTATCGGATTCTTTTACATCAATAATTGTTATTTTGGGTTTTTATTTAGCGAAGCGTGGACCTGACAAGAAACATCCTTTTGGACATCAGAGAGCAGAACAAATTGGTGGCATAATAATTGGCACTTTACTTTTTCTGGTTGGCTTAAATTTTTTAAAAGAGAGCATAAATAGGCTAATTATTAAAGAGAGAGCAATATTTAATTTAACAGGAATTATAATATTTTTAATTTCAGCTTTATTAAAAGAAGGTTTAGCTTTGTTTTCTTATTGGGCTGGTAAAAAAATTGATTCTTATTCACTTATAGCTGATGCCTGGCATCATAGAAGTGATGCTATAGCTTCTTTTCTAATAGTTATTGGAAGTATTTTAGGAAGAAAATTTTGGTTTATTGATTCTATTCTTGGAATTATTGTTTCTATGTTAATTTTGTATTCAGCATACGAAATTATAAAAAATACCGGTTCAGTAATTATTGGTGAAGATATTAGTAATGAAACAAAAGTTAAAATTGAAAATATTATTAAATCAATTTCAGATAAAGCAAATGATATTCATCATCTTCATATACATTCTTATGGAGACCACAAAGAAGTAACTTTACATTTAAGATTACCTTCAAATTATTCAATTAAAAGAGCACATAAAATAGCAACAGATATTGAAAATGAAATTAGAAAAGAGACTGGATTAGAGATTACAGTTCATATAGAACCTGAAAAAGATTAAAGAATTAACATTGCGTCACCGTAAGTGTAGAATCTATATTTATTTTCAATAGCAATTTTATAAAGTTCTTTTAATTTTTCTAATCCAACGAAGGCTGAGACTAAAAGTATTAAAGAAGTTTTTGGGAGATGGAAATTTGTTATAATTCCCTGGACAATTTTAAACTTATAACCTGGGTAGATAAAGTTATTTACTTCTCCACTAAATTCCTCAATTTTTCCATTTTTATTAGCCAAGAATTCTAAAGCTCTTGTTGTAGAAGTGCCAACTGCAATTAAGCGACCTTTTCTATTATTTATTATATCAACATTTTTTTTGTCAATGGTAAGATATTCAGGCAAAATTTTATGTTTTTCAATTTCTTCAGATTTAATTGGTTCAAAACTTCCGAAGGAGAGGTGCAAAGTTAGGAATGCTATTTTTACTCCTTTATTTTTAATTTTTCTTATAAGTTTATTTGTGAAATGGAAACCCGCTGTAGGAGCTGCCACAGAGCCTGGCTTTTCAGCATAAACTGTCTGATAAAATTTTTTATCAATTTTATTATTAACTTCTCTTTTAATATAAGGTGGTATAGGCAAATTTCCTATTTTGTTTATATCTTTATAATCAAGAAGCCTATTAAAAGAAATTAGAAATCTTCCGTCACCATATATATTAATTACTTTTGCTACAATTTTGTCTATTATTATCTCTGTATCAAATTTTACTCTTTTAGCAGGCTTTATTAAGGCTTCCCATATATTATTATCAATCTTCTTCAAAAGGAGAATTTCTAACTTTGCTCCTGTCTCTTTTTTTAATCCAAACAATCTTGCATTGAAAACTTTTGTATTATTAAAAACTAAAACATCTTCAGGGTTTAAATAATCTATAATTTCATAAAAAATTCTATGTTCAATTTTGTCTAAAAATCTATTGTAAACCAACAATTTACATTTATCTCTTTCTTTTAATGGGTAATATGCTATTAGTTCTTCTGGAAGTTCATAGTCAATATCTTCTAATTTCATAAAAATTATTCAGCAGAAACTCTTTCAATTAAAGCAGCAGTTAAAGTGACAATATCTTCATTTGCTTTTCTTAATCTTGAAGCCAGAATTTTAGAAATCTCTCTTGTTATAATTAAGCCGATATATGGATATTTATTTCCCAGTTTAATAAAATCATCTCTTGAAATTGCAAGTAATTCAACATCTGAATCAGCAACAACTGTAGCAGAACGTTTATCATTATCAAGCAAAGCCAACTCACCAAAGAATACTATATTATCACCTTTTGATTCTAAAGTGGCAACAGAATATTCTTCGTTATCTAATGTCTTTTTTAAAATAGAGACTTTACCTGATTTTAATATATAAAAATTGTCACCAATTTCACCTTCTTTTATAATTATTGTGCCTTTTTTCATTTTCTTATAATTTATAATTTCAGCAATCTTTTTCAACTCTTCTTCTTTATTAGCAAGCTCTTTCAAAAATCCAACATTCTTTAATATTTTAATAATCTCTTCTTTCATAATTATGATTTTGACAAAATAACAATCGCTCTACTATTGGGTTTAATTATATAATCTTTTTTAGGATTCAACACAGGTTCATTTGCTCTAACTTTTTCAACATTTTTTAAATTACTAATTAAAGAAACTATATCTCTTGTTTTTTGAGCTTCTTTAACTGCTTCTTTTTTTCTTAGATACGCATTTCCTATATTTTCCAAAAGACCAATTAAAATATAATTCTTTTGAGCATAAAAATCAATTAAATCTTTAAAAGGTTTACCAATAAAATTTTCAGGGAATTCTATAATTTTTATTGGTGTTTCTGAATCTACATCAATAAGTTTATGAATAACATGCGATACGCCATAGGAAGCTGAAGCATTTGCAACTAAAATTCTGCTATAAAGTCTGCTATAAATTACCTCATCACAATAAGAAAGAGTTAAATATCTTTCAAATTTAGGATTTAAAATTTCTGCACATAAATAAATCTCTTTTGTTATAGCTTTTATTGTCATTGCTGTCATAACTGTTCTTGTATCAACTTCATATGAAGTAGCTGATGGATTTGTTTGGTCAGCAAGTATTATGCAAGTTTTGGCTTTTTTAATATTTGCTTTTCTTAATATTGTTTCATCACTATAATCACCATATATAAATCTTATTTTAGATAATTCTCTATCCGAACGAATATCATCAATCATTGATGGGTCAGCAAAATTTATTATTACAATATTAGAAGGGTCAAGTTTGGGATTAACTTTTAATATATCTTTTAAAATTTGTTTTAATTCTTTTTGCCAACCGCATATAACATAATGATTTGTAAGTTTAGATAACTTAGCCATTCCTTTTTCTTCTTTTAATTGCTGACCAACAAGGTATGAGGCAATCTTACCAGAAACAGCACCCATAGTAGCAACTCCAAAAAATATTATTAAAATTCCTAAAAGTTTCCCTCCAGTTGTAAGAGGCGTCTTGTCACCATAACCAACCGTTGAAAGTGTTACAATCGTATACCATAAAGAATCAAATAAACTTTTAAATTGCTCATTCTTTGTCTTTTCTACTAAATATACCCCAACCGTGCTTATAAAAAGAGTTACGATAAAAATTATTACAAGTTTTATTGTAACTGACCTTTTTACATTAAAAATTATATCATTTATCTTATTAATTATTTTATCTAACATTTCTTTATCTATCGGTTAAAATTTTTATATTTTTAAATTTTTTTAAGTTCACTACCAAATTTTTCAACAATTATATTTGATATAATAGAATCTTTTAAAATATTATTAAAATATTCTGAATTAGCTTTTTGTAAAATAAATAAAAGAATAGTAATAAAAATTAAACCCTTGAAAAATCCAAGTATAATTCCTAAAAATCTATCAAGAGCTGTTAGATTTGTCTTATCAATTAAATCAAAAATTGAATCAAAAATAAGTTTTAATGCAAGATAAACTATTATAAAAATTAATGTTCCTGCAATAATTTTAAGTATATATTGATTACTTGTGATAAAATTAAAATATTTAAAAAGTATTGGAGATAAAGTATAAGCCAAGAATATACTTATTCCGAAATTTAAAAGAGTAAAAATTTCAAAAAAGAAACCGGCATTAAAAGAGGCTAAAATAAATAAGAAAATTATAAAAATTATTATTAAATCAATCAAACTCATTTTCAATATTTATTTTCGTAAGAATTTAAAAAAAGTTGAATATTTAATTGTAAGAAATCAGAGATTTCCTAAAAAGGTTTTGGTTGGAGTTTTTGCAAAGGCGAAGATTAAAATATTATTAAATTTGAAAAATTCTTTAAAAATCCAACTATCAAAATCTTATCAGTTTATTTTTTAGAAAATTTCTGTTGAGAAATAAAAGTCTTATACAAAATTTTTACTCATCAATAATTTTAACTTCAACTCTTCTATTGCGTTCTCTATTTAATTCATTTATATTAGGAACTATTGGTTCAGTTTCACCATAACCTTTAGCTTTTATTCTTTCAGGCTGAATACCCTTTTTAATTAAATAATCTCTTATAGCCTCTGCTCTTTTCTGTGATAATTTTAAATTATATTCATCATCCCCAGTATCGTCAGTATGTCCCCCTATCTCTATTATCATCTTGGGATTTTCTTTCATACTTTTAAAAAGCTCATCTAAAACTTTATAAGAAACAGGTTTTAATTTCGCACTATCTTTGTAAAAAAAGATGCCTTGTAAAACATATTTTCTTTTATATTTTGTGCTAATATTTATTTTTATAGGCTGATTAATAGTAACTTTTCTTTTAATATCTGAAATCTTTATAAGTTCATCAAATTTAAATTGATAATCAAATTTTTTTATTATAACATTATAATTTTTTCCCACAGGCAATTGAAATGATATTTTCCCATTTTCATCTGTAAAACCTTTATTAGTTAAATTATCAAAATATACTATTACTTCTGCATTTTTAACAAACAGGTCATCTTTATCTGTAATTATAAAATTAACATTTGCCTTATCTGTTTTTATATCATATTCCCCAAAAAGCACGATAAAATTTAATATCAATAAGTATAAAAATTTATAAATCATAGTATAAATATAATTTAATTTATTTAAAAAATCAAGTTTTTGTAATTTAAAAGGGACTTTTCAACTGTTATTTCTCTCTAAGCAGTCCAATAAGTATCGGAACTTCTGCAATGTTTTTATAATGAGAAGGGGATTTGAATTATTAATGATATTAAAGCAATTATAATAGATATAAAAAATATTGGTAAGCCATATTTTAACCAATTTGAGAAATGGACAACTTTGCCTTCGTATTTTTCGTATAGAGACAAAGCTACCATATTAGCCGAGGAGCCTATCATTGTTAAATTTCCACCAAAACAACCCCCAAAAAGCAAGCCCCACCATAATATATTACTATGAGCTAAACCAATAAATTTTAAATTTTTTATAACAGGGACTAAAGCAGCTATAATAGGAAGATTATCAACAAATCCTGAAGTAATACCTGTGAAAATTGTAATAATTATTAGCAATATAATTGTCAAAGTATATTCAGGACTAATAAAAGGAATAGAGATTTTTTTAGCAAGATTTAATATAGAATAAGATAATTTTATAGTAACTCCTGTATATTCAAGACAGGCTGCTTTAGCAAATAAGAACATAAAGAATATAATAGACCACCAATCTACTCCTTTTGTAATTAAATTTTTACCATTCTTTTTTTCAGCAAAAACTATTAAACCTACAAATAATAAAGGTATTGCTACAAGTGTTGTGTTCGTTTCAAGTTTTAAAATCTGGTCAATCTTTTTTGATAAACCAATTAAAAAAATCAGTATTAAAAATAAAATCTCAGCAACTTTTATTTTTTTAATATTATTAACATTTTGTGAAATAATAATCTTTTTTAAGTCAATTTTTAAAACTTTTGGTAAATAATTTCTAAAAATGAAAATAAGAATGAATGAGATTAAAATTGTGCATCCGAACGAAATTGGTGTTGCCCATCTTAAAAAATCTAAAAATGTTAAATGACCTGCAAAAGCTATATAAATACCAATTGGATTTCCTATCATTGTCAATGCTGAAGCATTATTTGTAGTAAAGACAAGTCCAATAATAAATGGAAAAACCTCTAAATCTAATTTATCACATAATGAAATTGCTATTAAAACAAGAACTAAGATTGCGGTTATTTCACCAACAAAGCCACCAAGTATTCCTGAAAAAAGCATCAATATAAAAAAAATCCTGCGAGGATAAGGTCCTATTCTTTTAATAATATTTAAAATTAAATAATCAAAAAGTCCAACACTCTCAAAATATGAAATAATTACCATCATTGATATAATAAAAAGAATTGTTGGAATACTCATAAATTCAATTGCTGTATGAATATCCATTACACCTGATAATAATAATACTCCTAAACCCAAAGAAGCAATTGCTACCCTATGATGCCAAAAAAGTAAAGTTCCTGTTACTGTTGCTAAAAAAACACTCGCAGATAAAATTTGTTTATTAATCCATAAAATTTCATTGAATTTTAAATAATTTGAAGCTTTTGTAATTTCATTCTCAGGTATATCTAAAGAAGGAAATATAATCTTAAATAAAATAAAAGTTACAAATGTAGTAATTAAAAAATAGAATACTCTTGAATTCTTTGTCCAAAAATTTTCTTTATACTTTGAAGTTAAAATTAAAATAATTGATTCAGGAGTTTTAGCTTCAATTATCTCTTTTATTGTCTGCTCTTTTTGTAGCCTTCTTGCTATTTGAGATAAATTTCTTAAATACTCTTCACGATTATCTTTATGCGAAAGAAAAAGTATTACTAAATTTACAGGTTTACCATCAATTGAATTATAATCAATCGGCTTTTTTAACCTTGTTATTATAATATAACTTCTCCCCAATTCATCCATCATAAGATGCGGAAAAGCAATCCCTTCACCTATACCAGTTGTCCCTTTCTTCTCGTTCTCAAGTAAATCATTAAAAAACTTTTCTTCGTTCTTAATTATGCCTTTTTCATATAAAAACGAGGCTAAAATCTTAAATAACTCTTTTTTTGTTTTTACTTTAGGGTCAAGTATAACATAACTTTTACTTAAGAAATCCTCAAATTTCATTTTAAATTTTTTCTTAATTTTAATTTTTCTATGCTTTGCTTTATTGCATTATAAATTTTTTCAAGGTCAATATTTTTTAGACATAATAAAGAATCACATTCTCTCTTCCAACAAGGTGAACAAGGAACATCTGATAATATTTTTACACCTCTATTATATAAATCAATTTCAGCAGCACAGGAAACATTAAACCAAACAATTATTTCTTTCTTTAAACCAATTCCTATATGCATTCCCAAAGTATCACCTGTAACAATTATATCCGCTATATCCATTACAGCTATTCCCTTTCTTAAGCCCTCATCTGTTGGAGTATTTATAATATTAAAATTTAAACTTTTAGCAATAAATTCATTTCGTTCTTTTTCATCCTTTCCACCAAAAAGAGCAATCTTTACATCAGGAAATTCTTTATGTATCCTATTTATAAGATATAAAATATGTTCAATTTCAAATTTTTTATTTGGATATAAAGAGGAACACCCTGTATTAAATCCAACAACAATATCATTTTCAGATATATTATTTTTTAATTTATATTCTCTAATATATCTTTTTTGCTCTTCACTTAAATTCAGTATATACTCATCACGGGAATATTCAACTCCAAAAGTTTTAGCAAGAATTTCTTGTCCTGTAAGCTGATTTTCCTTAAATTTAGCTTTATTATTTAAACCAAGATAATAATCATAATAAGCATCCTTATCAAATGGCAAAATCGCACCAAATCTATTTATTTTGAAACCCTTTTTTAAACGAGCATTCATTTCCATAGCAAACGCTGATG
>Ga0308390_1001364_pt1 | contig 15881 bp, 14 predicted proteins | sample Hotspr2Sample149_FD_202358 | JGI IMG/M metagenome (GOLD analysis project Ga0308390, IMG submission 202358) | Hot spring phototrophic mat microbial communities from Mushroom Spring, Yellowstone National Park, Wyoming, United States - 20040719_149 ...
TCGCCAGAACGACGGCCGGAGCGAGCGGCCAAAGCGGGACGAGCCGTGCCGCGCGGGGGCTGATCGTAAGTGGGGAACCGTTGTGGTCGGCCAGTTGTGGTTGGCCGATGCCCGTGGCCAGTTCCGGGGTGACCGCTCGTTCTCGCGGCCTTCGGCCGCTTCACTCGCGGCTCTGAAAGGGAGTGAGACGCGGATTCGGAGCCGCGACCGGAGGCCGTCGTTCGCCAGAACGACGGCCGGAGCGAGCGGCCAAAGCGGGACGAGCTGTTCTGCGCGCAGGGGCTCATCGCAGGCGGGTGGCCGGTGCGGGTGAGCGCTGCGGGGGACGGTTGCGGTTGGCCAGCTCCGGCGTGACCGCTCGTTCTCGCGGCCTTCGGCCGCTCCACTCGCGGCTCTGAAAGGGAGTGAGATGCGGATTCGGAGCCGCGACCGGAGGCCGTCGTTCGCGAGAACGACGGCCGGAGCGAGCGGCCCAGGATGTGGTCGTGCTCTGGGCCGCGAGGGCCTGGCGCATTGGACCGTTGCGACCGCTCGCTCTCGCGGCTCTGAAGCCGATTCACTGATTCAGTTGCGGGAGCAGAAACAATAGATGAGCAGGGTGACCGCCCACCCTGTGCACAGACACCGGGATCCGCCAATCAGATCCTGGTGAGCCGGGAAGTTCCGATCGAGATCCGGGGAGGAGGCAACAACCCGACCTCAGGGAGATAACCTAGACCCACCCGCCCTTGGTGCACGTTCAGTGCCATATCTAACCCGTTTATTTGCAAAAGAAGCACAGAGCAAGGGGTATACAATATCCCAAAATTGGTAACTGCCATATGAAACGTGGAAAACAGGGTGGCTGCTTGCGGCCAGAGGTCTCGGCTTGGGCGCCGCGCGCCGGAGGGCCGGAAGGTGGTTTCGGTCCAGTCCGATGAAGTCCGCCGTGGCGAGATCATCGAGTTCGGGTGCAAGCCGTCCGGGCGGCCGCGGCGCCTGCATCGGCCGCGGCCGGCTCAGGCAGTAGAATACAGGGGATGCCCCGCATTGAGGGAGCGAAGAGAGGATGAACACGGGAGGCGGCGCGGCGATGCAGGTGGCGCGGCGCGGCATGTCGGCGCTCTTCTTTTCCGGCCTGCTGACGGCGCTGCTCGGGGCGGTGCTGCCGGTGTGGCGGTATCACATCGAGCCGGATTATGTGCTGGTAGGGCACTATTTCCTTTTGCAGAACCTGGGCATTCTGGCCGGCGCCGGGGCCGGCGCGCGGTTGCTTGCGAAGAAGGGCATCAGGTTCGGGCTGGCGGCGGGCTGCGGGCTGGCCTGCGCGGCGCTGCTGCTGCTGGCCGCCTTTTGCCCGCCGGCAAGCGCCTGGGGGAGGCTGGCCGGACTGCTGCTGGCCGGGCTGGCGGCGGGCGTCATCAATCAGGCGGGGATGCACGCCATCACGCCGGCCTATGAGCTGCACCGCACCGCCACGCTGAACCTGAGCGGGATTCTGTTCGGCGCCGGCTGCCTGGTTTGCGCGCTGTTTGTGTCGGGAACCTTCTTCGTTTACACGGCCCCGAGCCTGTTCATTCTGCTGGCCGCGTTGCCGGGGCTGGCGGCGGGAGCTTACGCCAGAATGCCGGCCAGGCCGGAGATTGCGCTGCCGGAGCGGGACTGGCGGGAGGCGCTGGGCGATTTCCGGACGCCGGCGGCGGCGCTGTTTGCCGCGCTTTTGTTTTTCCAGTTCGGCAACGAGGGCTCGCTCGCCGGGTGGCTGGCGCTGTTTCTGACGCAGCGGCTGGGGGTCAGCCCCTCGACGAGCCTCGCGCTGCTGTCGTTGTACTGGCTGGCGCTGCTGGTGGGGCGCGTGGCGGCGCAATGGCTGCTGGCGCGGGTGCGGCACGGGCGGCTGCTGGGGGCGGCGGTGGTGGCCCAGGTGTTCGGGTGCACGGCGCTGTTTTTCACCGACAATCTGTTCGGGGCGACCGTGGGCGTGCTGCTGGCCGGCGGAGGATTTTCCGTGATTTTGCCGCTGGTGCTCGAGAAAATCGGCGACCGGTTCCCCCGGTATCATCCGGCGTTATTCAACGGGATTTTTTCGATCGCGCTCACCGGGGGGCTGCTGGCGCCCGCCACGCTCGGCTATTTCGCGCACTTTTACGGCATCGGAGTGGTCATGGGGCTGCCGGTGTCGGGGGCGCTGATGGTGGCGCTGCTGTCGCTGGCCATCTGGCTGGAGGCGAAGCTCAACGCAGCCTGAGCACGGCCTTGCCTGCGGGACCCTCGTAGAGAAGCTCGATTCTTTTTAGCCTGGCGTGTTTGCCGCGCCAGTAAAAATACACGAGGCCGGCGGCGCCTGCCTCGGGGGCCTCGATGCGGGAAAGGCCAAAGCGTTCGACGGCCTCGGCTGCCGCAGCGAGGGAATCGGGAGGCGAGGCCTGGCGGGTCCCCTCCCGGGTGGGGATGCGCGCCTCGGGATCCCCGGGGAACCGCTCATAGGGCCGCCTGCGGCCGAACACGACCTGGCCGCTGCCGACGCCGCCGCCCGCCACCAGCCCGGGCCGCTGCTCATAGCTGTCCGGGTTGCGAACCGCCAGGGCGACGGTGCCGGGAGTCACGTGGAGGAGCTCCGGGCTGCGGCCGTTCAGCCGCAGGCGGAAGTGCGACGGGGAAAACTCGAGCGGCCCGCCCGAGGGGAACAGCGCCGCCTCGACGATGAGAAAATCCTGCGCGAAGAAGCTGCCGCCGGCAGAATCGAAGGCGCGGCCATGGTATTCCGCGCCGAGGGTTCCCCGCTCGAGCGCCGCGTGATGCGGGTAGTCCTGCGCCTTGGCGCGAGGATCGAGGCCCCCGGCCCAGGCGGCGCCGGCCAGCAGCAGGATCAGCAGCCAGGGCACGGCTTCAGGATACACTGATGCGCATGAGAAGCGAAGCGTGGCTGGCGGCGGCATGGCTGGCAGCGAGCCTTTCCGCGCCGGGGCAGAGGCTGGAGGGGAGAATCGCGGCGCTGCTGGCCGAGCCGGCGGCGCAGCGGGCCTCGTGGGGGCTGCACGTCGTGCGGGTCTCTGACGGGGAGCAGCTCTGCGAAAGAAACGCGCATGTGCCGATGACGCCCGCATCGAACACGAAGCTGGCGAGCACAGCGCTGGCGCTGCTCCGCCTGGGGCCGGACTACCGGTTCGTGACGCGCGTGCTGGCCGAGGCGCCGCCGGACGGCGCCGGGCGCGTGCGCGGCGCGCTGCGGCTGGCCGGGGGCGGGGACCCGACGCTTTCCGGCCGGGCCGTTCCGTATTCGAAAGACGCCGCTGCCGGGGATCCCTTGGGCCCGTTGAAGGAGCTGGCAAACCAGGTGGCGGCGCACGGCGTGAAAACCGTGGACGGGGGCGTCATCGGCGACGCAACGCGCTGGCCGTGGGCCCCGTACCCGCCGGGCTGGGCGGTGGGAGACATGACGTGGGAGTATGGCGCGCCGGTGAGCGCGCTGGCGGTCAACGACAACGCGGTTCAGATGACGGTGAGGCCGGGACCGGGCGCGGGCGAGGCGGCGAGTATCGAATTTCGCCCGCTGGTGGAGTATTTCACCGTGTTCAACGCGCTGCGGATCGCCGGCGGGGCGGACAGGCGGATCGAGATCAGCCGCGCGCCGGGATCGCGGGTGGTCGAGATCCGCGGGACGGCGCCGCCGGGAGGCGGCCCGGCCGCGCAGTCGCTGGCGGTGGACGATCCGGCGCAGTTCGCGGCCGAGGCGTTTGCGATGTTGCTGCGGCAGCGCGGCATCACAGTGCGCGGCCCTGTGCGGGCCGAGACGCGGGCCGAGGGCCTCGCCTGGCGGGAACCGCAAGGGGTGGAGCTGGCCCGGCGCGAGTCGCCCCCGCTCTTGGAACTGCTGCGCATCATCAACAAGGTGAGCCAGAACCTGCATGCGGAAATGGTGCTGCGGGAGACGGCGCACGTGGTTCGCGGGGAAGGCACAGCGCGCGCCGGGGCGGAGGAAATGGCGAAGCTGCTCAGGGAGGCCGGCGCGGACGAACGCGAGTTCGATCTCGAGGACGGCTCCGGGCTCTCCCGGCGCGGGCTGATTTCGGCGGCCGCATTGACGGCGCTGCTGCGTTACATGGACGCGCAGGGCAAGGGGGAGCTGTTCCGCTCGCTGTTGCCGGTGGCGGGGGAAGACGGGACGCTCGCGGGCCGGTTCCGCGGCATGGCCGAGGCGGCGCAGGTGCGGGCCAAGACCGGGAGCCTTTCCCATGTGGCGGCGCTGTCGGGCTATGCCGGGGAGGAGCCCGGCCGGCGCGTGGCTTTCTCGATCATCGCCAACGGCTTCACCGCGCCGCCGGCCGAAATCCGGGCGCTGATTGATAAAATGGCAATAGCGATTCTTGAAGAAAGCAGGCGGTAGGCAATGCCGATTTTTGAATACAGGTGCAAGGACTGCGGGCTGAAATTCGAGAAGCTCGTGCGCAACCAGGACGCGGCGGCGCCGGTGTGCCCGGGCTGCGGCGGATCGGATTTGCAAAAAGAGTTCTCCACCTTCGCCGCCCACGCCTCTCCGGGCAAAGCCGGCCCGGATGCGCCCATGTGCCCTTCCGGCGGCGTCTGCCCCACGCCGGGCGCCTGCGGCCTGAACTAGCGGGCAAACCGCGCCGCGAGAAAAAATCCCGTTGACTTTCGCTGGGTCTTCGCCAATAATGAGGGCATGGCACTCACGCCCCGGCAAAAAGAAGTCCTGGACTTTGTTGTGGACTACATCGGGCGTCACGGCTACAGCCCCAGCTTCGAGGAGATCGCGGCAGGGCTGAAGCTGTCTTCGCTGGCGACGGTCCACAAACACGTTTCGGCATTGGAACAGAAAGGCTATCTCCGGCGGCGTTTCAACGAAAGCCGCTCGATCGAAGTTTCCCCCTCGTATCTGGAGGCCGAACGCGAACGGCTGCAAGCCAGGCTGGCGGGGCAGCGCGAGGTGCCCTTGCTGGGAAGGATCGCAGCCGGTTCGCCGGTGGAAAGCGTGGCGACGCCGGAAGGCCTGAATCTCGGCGAATTCACGGAGTCGGAGGACATTTACGCTCTGCAAGTGAAAGGGGACTCGATGATCGAGGACCACATTTGCAGCGGTGATTATGTGCTGGTGCAGCGGGTGGCGGAGGTGCGGGACGGCGAAATCGTCGTCGCGCTGGTCGACGGGATGGAGACCACGCTGAAGCGGTTTTACCGGGAGCCCGACGGGCGCATCCGCCTCCAGCCGGCCAACGCGGAGCTGGCCCCGATTTTCGTGGAGCCGGAAAGGCTGCAAATCCAGGGCCGCGTTCTTGCGGTTTTGCGGAAATTCCGCGGACAGGCTGCCGCGCATCGCGCGAGTTGAGAGCTGCGGCGGCGTTCTGATTGGCCGACGCCGGAATCAGGCGGCGGAGGCGTGGCGGGCGCGGACGATTTCCACGGCCCTGTGCCAGTCCTCCTGGTCGTGACCGTGGCTCATGCCGCGGGCCAGCCACAGCAGGTATGCTTCGCGCGCGATCTCTTCGTGATGGGCGGCCGCGTCGAAGCCCGCAGCGACGCGTTTGCGCGCCGCCGGCCGGCGAGCGGCCGCCTTGCGGGGCGGGCTATCCGTGCCCTCGGCATGCGTCGATGCCGGAGATTTGGCGCGGGATGTTTTTTTCGGCGCGGGAGTCTCCCTTGCTGAAGAAGCGCGGACAGTCTCCTGTTTTTTTCGTGTGGCCATTTGTTTCCTCGATCCGGTTTTTGTGAAAACAGCATGCTGGCGCCGGGAAGACATTACAGAAATCCGGCTGCCATCTTCCGGAGGATTTTCGCCCGCGGGGCGGGAGGCGGGAGGCGCGAAATCCGGGCGCCTCGCCGATCAGTACAAACAGGATAACACAAATAAAATCGGATTTGTTTTGGCGTTCCCGCGAGAGGCGCCGCCCGGCCCGGCGGCCACGGGAGCGCGGATAAGCCGGAACGGCCGCCACAGGCACGGGGCGGCCGGCCGCGATTCCGGCGGGAGAGCCTCGCCCGGACAAAACAGCGCGAGGCGCGGCTCGTCCGGCGCTCAAGCGAGCTGTTTGCGCATCTCCACGCAATTCAGCATGAGGGACGGCACGAGGCGGTAGCGGATCAGCGCCAGATGCTGATAGCCGTGGCGCGCGTAGAACGACTCGGCGTTGAGGGTTGAGCGGACCTTCAGCTCCTTCAGGCCGCACTGGCGGGCGCGTTCCTCGAGATGGCGAAGGATGGCTGAACCGGTTCCTTTGCCGGAAGCGGAAGGCGAGACATAGATGGCTTCCACCTCGCCCTCCTGCTCGTCGAGCTGGCCGAAGCCTTCGATGCGGCCGTTGCGTTCGGCCACGACGAAGTAGCGGTCGTGGATGGCGTGATAGGAATCCGGCGAGAGGAGTCCGGCCCAGACGGTCACGTCCTCTTCGGGGTAGCTGCGGCGGCAGGTTTCGAGCACTGCGGCGCGCTGGATTTCGTATATCGCGTGCCGGTCATCGAGCGTGGCCCTGCGGATGGTGAGTTCGCCTGCGGCGGTATCGCTCATGCGTGTCCGAGAAAGAGCATACAATACAAGACGCTGGAGGTTCACGGGCCATGGAAATGACGAGGCGCGGATTTCTGGAAATGCAGGCCGCCATGGCGGCTTCGATGCAGGCGCGGGTGAGCGCGAACGACCGGATCCGGGCGGCGTTTTTCGGCTGCGGGGCGCGGGCGCACGAGCTGATGGAGGCGATGATGGCGCACCCGCAGTTCGAGATCGCCGCCGTCAGCGATGCGTACAAGGGCCGGATTGAGCGGGCGCAGGACCGCATCCGCGCGCGGCGCGGCGCCGCGCCCCGCGTGTTGAAAGATTACCGGGAAGCGCTCGCCGACAAGTCGATCGATGCGGTGGTGGTGGCCACGCCGGACCACTGGCACAAGCGGATGGTGGTGGAGGCGCTGGAGGCGGGCAAGGATGTTTACTGCGAAAAGCCGCTGACCTACCGTTCGAGCGAGGGGCTGGAGATCATCGCGGCAGCGAAGCGCACCGGAAGGATCGTGCAGGTGGGTTCGCAGGGCATGTCCTCGATGACGCAGAACCACGCGCGGGAGCTGATCCAGGCGGGCAAGCTCGGCAAGGTGACGATGATCCGCGCCGCCTACAACCGGAACACGGCATCAGGCGCGTGGATTTACCCGATCCCGCCGGATGCAGGCCCGGAAACGGTGAACTGGGAGATGTTTCTGGGCCCGGCGCCGAAGCGCCCGTTCAGCCTGGAGCGCTTCTTCCGGTGGCGTTGTTACGAGGATTATTCGGGCGGCATTGCGACGGACCTTTTCGTGCATTTGTGCACGACCATCCACTACCTGATGAATGCGAAGATGCCGAAGCGGGTGATGGCGATGGGCGAGCTGTACCGGTGGAAGGAATCGCACGAGGTGCCGGACACGCTGAATGCGGTGCTCGAGTACCCGGAAGGATTCACGGTGAACCTGTCGTCGACGTTCAACAACCAGTCGTCGTCGGAGGCGAGCTTCATGTTCCTGGGCACCGAGGGCACCGTCTCGGTGGGCTGGGGCGAGCTGCGCTACTGGCCGGAGAACGTGCGGGAAGACAACCGCTGGATCGTGGAGAGCTGGCCGCGAAGGCTGGAGGAGCAGTACTGGAAGGACCCGAAGGTGCAGCAGGAAGAGCTGCGGCACCTGAACAAGCCGCGGCTCATCGACGGCGGCAACGTCTGGCGCGAAGAGGGTCAGGACGCGACGGTCGTCCACTTCTGGCATTTCCTGAATTCGATCCGCTCGCGCAAGCCATACTGGCAGAACGAGGTGGCGGGCCATCATGCGGCCGCATGCGCGCACATGGTGAACGAGAGCGTAAGGACGGGCCGGATGGTGGAGTGGGACTTTGAGCGCGACGACATCCGGCGCGGATAGGCGGCGACGGCTTCAAAGGCGGGCGGCGGCGCGGGCGCGGGCGGCCTGCTGCGCGAGGTCGGCGCGGTCGCCGGTGAAACGCAGGAAGAGATCGTAGTAACGGATCGCCTCCTCGTTGCGGCCTTCGGCCCGGGCGATTTCGGCGCGCGTATAAAACAGCGCGGGGTACACGAGAAAATCGTAGAACTGCATCTGCCCCGCGGACAGCAAAGGCCACGACTTTCCGATGACGGCGGCGGCCTCCGCGGCGCGGCCGGCGGAGACGAGGGAGAAGGCGAGCAGCTCGCGCCACGGTCCATCCGTGCCGCCAGGCGCGCGCTCCCGGACATTCTTCCAGGCGGCAGCGGCGGCGGCCCAGTCGCGGCGGCAGGTGAGGGACAGGGCGGAGAGCTCGGCGCGCAGCCGGTCATCGCGCACGGACTCGATGGAGGCGGGGTTGACGGCTGCGGCGGCGTATGCGGCATACAACTGGTGCAACCCGTCGCGCGATGCGGCCGCTGTGCGCAAGAGAGAGGCGGCTGCGGCGGGTTCCGCGGGGGCGAGGCGCAGGGCGAGCATGGACGCGGCGATGGGGGCGAGCGGGTTGGCGGCGTCGCGGGCCAGGGCCAGAAAGCGCGCCCTCGCGGCCGAGGGGCGGCCGGAGAGGAACTCCCAGCGGGCTGTGTGGATCTCCGCCATGCGGTCGCCGACTTCATTGCGGTCGCGGAGCCAGATGCGGATGGTTTCCTCCATGTGGCGCTGGTCGCCCTGGAGCAGCCAGCACAGGGCCGCTTTTTCCATGGCGGCGCCGCCGTTGAAATTGCGGTCTTTGGCGTAGCTCTGGCGGAAGGCGTCGGCCGCCTCGCGGAAGCGGCCGGCCATCATGAGGATTTCGCCGCGGCTGTCGGGCGGGTTGGCCGAGGAGTCCAGCGCGGCGTAGCGGCGCACCGCGTCGAGGGCCTCGTCAAAGCGCTCCATGTAGGCGAGGGCGTAAGCGAGCGAATTCCACAAGGCGCCGTTGGACGGGTCCAGCTCGATGGCGCGGCGAAGGGCGCCGGCGGCCTGTTCATATTCGCGTGAAGCAACCAGCGCTTCGGCCAGGCGGGCATTCGCGAAGGGATCCGACGGGGAGGCGGCCACGAGGGCCTTCAGGGCGGCGGCAGCGCGCCGGGGATCGGATTCCAGATTCGCTTTGAGGACGTCGAGCCGCGCGAGCGAAAGCGGATCCAGGCGTTGGCGGTATCTGGTAGCGGCGTCGAGGGCGGAACGCGCGTCTTGGCCGTCGCCGATGCGGGCGGAGGTCTCCGCCCAGCCGACCCAGCACCAGCCGCAGGAGGGGTCGGCCTCGGCGGCGGCGCGGAAGGCATCCCGCGCGGCGGCCGGCGAAGGCGCAGAGAGCGCGGCGGCAAGATGCCTGGCAGCTTCTTCGGAACGGACAGCCAGAGGCTTCAGCGCGGCGGCGGGCTGGAGGGCGGAGGCGAGGAATTCAGCGGAGGATTCCAGCAGGCGGGGCCAGCCATCTGCGGGCTGCCCGAGGACCGTGTGGCGGAGGAGCTTGTGAGAGGGCAACTCGTAGAGGAAAAGATGGGCCTGAAGCGTTCCGCCCCGTGTTTCGAGGCAGGCAGCCAGTTCATGGGTTGCGCCGGGCAGGTCGGCGGCGAGGCGGACCTCGGCAAGCTGAAGCCGCGGGGCGCCTTCAAGCTGGCGCACGAGAGAGAAGGCGAAGATCTGCGCCAGCCAGGGTCGTTCGCCGCCGGGAGACAGATCTTCGGCCGGGAGGACGGCGACGCGCAAGGCGGGGGCGGAAGCCCCCTGGCGGCGGCAGGCCGGAAGCAACAGGGCGGCTGCGGCGAGGACAAGAGGAGGGAGAGTTCGCCTAAAGGACACGGGGCTCGATTTTCATGATTTCTTCAAATTCCGGCAATTTTCGCAATTCGGCGAACTCGTTTTCCTCGAGATATCTCTTTTTCTCCTTGAAGCCTTCCTCCAGGGATTTCCGGATGTAGAAAAGGGCGAGGTCGTTGCGGCCGTTTTTTGCATAAACCTTGGCCAGATGGTAGTGGAATTTGGCGCGCTCCTCGACGCTGCGCTCCTGGAGCAGGACGCCCTGCGTGCCGCGGCGCTCGAAGACGTCGGGATCAAGGGAGATGGCCTTTTCATAGCATTCGATGGCGCGGCGGTAATCCCTGCGGGCGAAATAGGCGGTGCCGAGATTGGAATAGATGGAAGCGGAATCCGGGTTCAGAGCGAGGGCCTTCCTGTAAGCGGAAATCGCGCGGCGGTAGCTTTTTCTGGCGTAGTGGACAGTGCCGATGTTGTTGATAGCCTCGGCGTATTTCTTGTTGAGTTTCAGCGCCCGCTCGTACATCTTCTGGGCCATATTGAGGTCGCCGAGCTGCTGGTAGGCGATGCCGATCTTGTTCAGGATGACAGCGGTGGGAGGATTGACGGACTGATAGGCCTCGATGGCCTCGCGGTACATGCGGCGGGCCATGAGGATGTCGCCGCGCATCTCCGGGGTCAGTTGCGGCTTGGGCTGCTGGGCCGGGGCGGCGGCATCCTGCGGCTGCCGGGCGGCCAGCGGAAGGGCGGACAGGGCAAGGAAGAAGCAGAGGGCGATTTTCAATTTGTTTCGCATAGGCCCTCCTTGCAATGAGCCTACTTAAATATAGCCCGAATCCGGCCCCAGAATCCTCGCCTCGGTTCGGCCGGCTGCGGGGCAGGGGAAGCCGGGGTTGCCGGGCGCGCTTCGGAGGAAGAGGCGGCGCGTTCGCGAGGGGCGGGCGCCCTGGGCGGGGAAGCGGGAGAGGAGGGCTGGGCCTGGGATTCGGTGTCCCACCCGCTGATGAGCGTGCGGCCTCCCCCGCCGTGGAGATGGCAGAGTTCGACCGGCTGGGTTCCGGCAAGGAAGACCTCGGAGATGGTCTTCGGGCATGCAGCGGTGGCGAGTTCGCCGCCAAGTGGGTCGATGTCGACGATGGCGACTCCGTCAGGCGGCGTGAAGGGCTGGACCCCGCGGTATTCGCGGTGGCGGTGGGCGCGCTTCATGAATTCGGTCCAGATGGGGAGGGCGGCCTTGGCGCCCTCGAGCGGCAGCTCCTGGTTGTCATCGAAGCCGACCCAGACGACGCAGAGGAGCTTGGAGGTGAAGCCGGCGAACCATGCGTCGTGCGAGGTGCCGGTCTTGCCGGCGGCGGGCAGAAGGAAGCCGCGCGAGCGCACGCCGGCGCCGGTGCCGGAGCGGAGAACCTCTTCCATGAGGTTGACCACCATGTAGGCGATGCGAGGGTCGAGAACCTGACGGGAGACAGGCTCGTACTGGTGAATGAGGGCCCCGTCGGCGGAGCGGATTTCGCGGATGAGGTTGCGCTGGACCCAGACGCCCTGGTTCGAGAAGACGGTGTAGGCGGAGGCGATGGCGAGCGGAGTGACCTCGTAGGCGCCGAGGGCGAGAGCGGGCGTAGGCTTCACGCCTTTGAGGCCGGCGGCTTCGGCGAGGTTGGCGACGGCTTCATAGCCGGCCATTTCGGCGAACTTCACGGTGGGAATGTTGAGCGACTTCGAGAGGGCGAAGCGGAGGGTGACCGGGCCGTTGAATTGCTGGCCGAAATTGTTGGGGGCGTATTCGCGGCCGTCGAAATAAAAGGTGGTCGGCTCGTCGACGACCTGGGTGACGGGGGTGATGACCGGCTGGCGTCCCTCGAGCGCCGTATTGAGGGCCGCGGCGTACACGAAGGGCTTGAAGGCGGAGCCGGGCTGGCGGCGGGCGAGGGCGCGGTTCAGCTGGCTGGCGGCATAACTGCGGCCGCCGACGAGCGCCTTGACTTCGGCGGTTTGCGGATCGAGACAAACGAGGGCGACCTGGGGCTCCGGGTATTTGCGGCGCATTTTGGCCAGCAGGGCGTCGACTTCGCGGATGCCGATCTGGACCGCTTCCAGAGCGTCTCGCTGGAGTTTCATGTCGAGCGTGGTGTAGATGCGGTAGGAGTTGGCCTGGAAGTCGAGATCGGAGAAGTTCTCCTGGAGTTCGTCGTAAGCGAGATCGACGAAATAGGGCGCATCGGAGGACTCTTCGCCGCCCTCGGCGAGTTTGAGCGGAGCCTTGACGGCCTCGAGGTACTGGAGTTCGGTGATGTAGCCGTTGTCGCGCATCAGGCCGAGGACGACGTTGCGGCGCTGGATGGCGCGCTCGGGGTGGCGGTACGGGTTGAGGTAGTTGGGGCGCTGGATGAGTCCGGCGAGCAGGGCGGCTTCTTCGAGGCGGAGGTCGCGGATATCCTTGCCGAAGTAGACCTGGGCGGCTTCGCCGAAGCCGTGGATGGCGAAGCTCTTGCGCTGGCCTAGGTCGACCTGGTTGGCGTAGTACTCGAAGATCTGCTCCTTGGTGAGCTTCTGTTCGAGCTGGAGGGTGATGAGGGCTTCGAGGGCCTTGCGCTTCCAGGTCTTGTCGCTGGACAGCCAGAGGAGGCGGGCCAGCTGCATGGAGATGGTGGAGGCGCCGTAGCGGCGGTTCTGGGTGATGTCGACCCAGGCGGTGCGGAGGATGCGGACGGGATCGAAGCCGGCGTGGTCGAAGAAGCGCTTGTCCTCGGCGGAGATCACGGCGTGGACGAGGACCTTGGGGATGTCATCGAAGCGGACGAGGCGGCGTTTTTCGCGGCGGCGGTCGTGGAGGTTGGTGATGAGTTCCGGGTCGAGGTAATAGCGCGGGCGTTCGGTGTGGTCGCGGTTGGAGACGATGCGGACGACAGTATCGTTTTCCAGGAAGATGACGCCGGGTTCGGAATGCGGGTGGGCGTCGACGCCGGGGAATATTTCGACGCCGTCGGCGCGGACGTGGTACCAGCCGGCGCGGTTGGAGCGGTCCGTGGTGTAGCCGCGGCGGCGCAAGGCGGCGACGAGCTCGTCGACAGTGATGGAGTCGCCGACGCTGACGGGTTCCGGGGTGGCGTACAGCTGTGCGGTCTGGGTGAACGGGCCCTTCCTGAGCTTTTCGTCCACGAGCCGGGAGTAATGGATCCAGATTACGGCGAAAGCGACGATGCCGGAAACGACGAAGAAGGAGAGAAGGGCGGCCAGGATTTTGGCGGCGGAAAGGCGGAAGCCGCGGCGGGTCTCGGGATGTGCGGGTTTCTTTCCCACAGGAACTCTCCGGCGAAGGAGCCTGTTCCTATTGTGGCATGGAGGCTACCGGCGTTCCTTGTCGAGAGCTTCAAGCTCTTCCCAGATATTGCCGTGGGCGTGCCACTCGGTGGGCGCCTGAGCGGAGACGTGAGCCACCGGTTCATCGAGCGTCCCGTGGCCATAAGGGCAGATGAGGGACTTGCGGGGCGGCGCAAAGAGGGTGGCGCGGCTCCAGCTGCCGCTCTCAACGGGCATGCAGAGCCGCCGCAGACAGGTGCGGCAGCGGGTCCGCTGATCCCAGATGATGAGGGCGACCAGTGCAAGGGAGAACAGCCAGAACAGGAGGATGGCCACCGTCCACGGCAGGTCGTTCGGGAAGCGGGGCAGGCGAGTATAGAGGAAAATCCCGGGTTCGGGGAGCAGGAACTCGATCAGGGACCAGACGAGGCGGAGGACAGCGGCTGCTGCCACGAACTTGGCCGCGAGATAGGCCCAGTATTTCATGTGTCCGGCCCGTCTGTTTAGACGCGGACGGGGATGCGAGGGTTCCGGAACTTGTCCCCCCGGGTCAGCGGCGGAACAGGTTTCTCAGGATGAAGAGGACGTTGGCAGGGCGCTCGGCGAGGCGGCGCATGAAGTAGGGATACCAGGCGTCGCCGTAAGGGACGTACAGGCGGAGGCGAAAGCCGTTGGCGACCAGCATGCTCTGGAGATCGCGGCGGACGCCGTACAGCATCTGGAATTCGAAGGTGGCGGGGGAGCGGCCGCAGCGGGCGGCGTGCTCGAGGACGAGGTCGATCATGCGGGGATCGTGGGTGGCGAAGGCGGGATCCTCGCCCTCGTCGAGGAGGATGCGGGCGAGGCGGGCGTAGCTGGCATTGACGTCGCTCTTGCGAGGCCAGGCAACAGAGGGCGGCTCGTTGTAGGCGCCTTTGCAAAGGCGGATGGGGATGCGGAGGGCGGCAAGTCGGCGAAGGTCGTCGTGGGTGCGATAGAGGTAGGCCTGGAGGACGGCGCGGAGGGCGCCGTTGGCGGAGTGGAGATCCTCGATGAGGCGCAGGGTGCGGTCGACGTATTCGCTGGATTCCATGTCGATTTCGACCCGGGAACCGATGCTCCTGGCTTTTTGCTGGACGGCTTCGACGTTGGCGCGGCAGAGAGAGTCGCTGATGTCAAGGCCGAACTGGGTGAGCTTGATCGAGACGGTGGCCGGCAACGCAGCGGCGGCGATGGCGTCGAGCGCCTGTTCGATGCAGACGCGCGCGGCGAGAGCTTCATCCGGCGAAGCGACATTTTCGCCCAGGTGGTCGAGCGTGGCGAGGATGTTCTCCGAATAAAGGCGGCGCGCGACGGCGATGCCGTCCTCGAGGCGCTGGCCCGCGAAGAAACGGCGGGTGAGGCGGGCAGCGAGCGGCGAGGTTTCCATCCAGCGGCGCAGGGCGCGGCGGCGGGAGAGGAAGAGAAACGTTTCTCTCAGCATGCGGGGCTGATCCCCTTCCACGGTACCTGAAGAGCGGGGGCCGAAGGAAGGGGTGGCGTCACACGGGTTGTACAAGAAATTTCCGATTTGTTTTTCGGCGGTTACAACAGATCCGGAGAGAAATGTTGTCCGCGGCGGGGATGCTGCGAGGCGGCGGGGGAATCCGGATCTGTATGGCGACAGGTCAGACGAAAAAGAAAGCGGCGCGGAAGACGCCGCAAACAGGCAAGACCGTGCAGAAGGAGGGGAAGGCAGGAGCAAAGAAGGCGAAGGCAGCATCGGGAACCGGACGCAAGGCAAGCCAGCGGCAGGAGCAGGGGGCGGGGCAGAGCAAGGCGGCCAGCAGGAGCAAGGCCAGGAAGCTGGACAGGAAAAAGCTGAGCGCGATGGTGGACAAGATGCTGCTCCAGCTTGCCGAGCAGGTGGAAGAAGGCGAGTGCAAGATTACGACCAGCGAGGGAATGAAGCTGATCCAGTTGCGCGAAACCCTCGGGCTGGACCGGCCGAGCGCGGTGAAAGTGGAGTGGGTGGAGCCCAAGGCGGAATGAAAATCCGGAGAACCATTCCGTATTCGCCGCTGCCATCGCAGAAGAAGTTCCACGATTTGACGGCGCGGTTCAAGGGATTTTCGGGGCCGATTGGTTCGGGCAAGAGCCAGGCGCTTTGCCACGAAGCGGTGAAGCTGGCCTATCTGAACCCGGGCCGGACGGGGCTGATCGGGGCCCCGACATATCCGATGCTGCGGGACGCCACGCAGGCGGCGCTGTTCGAGGTATTGAGGCAGAGCGGGATCCCGTACGAGTTCAACAAGGCAGAGAACCAGGCCGTGTTGCTGGACACGGGATCCCGGATCCTGTTTCGTTCGCTGGACGAGTACGAGAGGCTGCGCGGCACCAACCTGGCATGGTTCGGGGTGGACGAGCTGACCTATGCGGCCGAAGAGGCGTGGGTGCGGCTGGAGGGGCGTTTGCGCGACCCGGGAGCGAGGAGGTTGTGCGGGTTCGCGGTGTGGACTCCGAAAGGGTTCGACTGGGTTTGGGAGCGGTTCATTCACAACCCGGTGGAGGGCTACGAATGCGTGCAGGCTGCGCCATTCGAGAACCGGCACCTGCTCGAAAAGGTTCCCGATTTTTATGAGCGGCTGAAGCACAGTTACGACGAAGCCTTCTACGCACAAGAGGTGTTGGGCGAATATCTGAACCCTGCGCAAGGCCTGGTTTATCACGCGTTCGACAGGAGAGTGAACGTGAAGGAGGTGGAGCCGGACCCGGCCAGGGAGCTGCTGTGGGCGCTTGATTTCAACGTGGACCCGATGTCGAGCGTGGTGGTGCAGGAGAAGGACGGACGGTTCTTCGTGCTGGATGAAATCGTGCTGAGGCGGGCCAGCACGAAAGAAGCCTGCGAGGCCTTCACCGAGCGGTAC
>Ga0308390_1001365_pt1 | contig 15872 bp, 8 predicted proteins | sample Hotspr2Sample149_FD_202358 | JGI IMG/M metagenome (GOLD analysis project Ga0308390, IMG submission 202358) | Hot spring phototrophic mat microbial communities from Mushroom Spring, Yellowstone National Park, Wyoming, United States - 20040719_149 ...
CGCCGCCCTCGTTGACAATGCGCACATAGCCGACCTGGTGGCCTCCTCCTGCGACGCCCGAATATTCGAGCGGCGGCGTGGCATCCACGACCAGCCGCGGGAAGTAGGCCGCGTTGCAATCGCCCAAGGCGGCGCAATCCGAGGCCGGCGACACGGCCGCGAAACGCGGTACCGGCGCCGACGCGCTCGCCGTCGCGATCGTGGACACCGGGGCCAGCGTCACGCTCCAGCGGGCGATGACCGGATCGCCGCCGGCCAGCGGCGGCAGTCCGAGAAACGTCGGGAACTGGGCGCTTTCCCGAAGCAGCGGACTTGCGTCCACCACTTCGTAGACCACGTAACCCGAACCGCCGGAAAGGCTGACTTCGCTCACGGCGTCGAAGCTCACCGTGCCCGAGTTCGGCGGTCCCGGAACGTACACCGGGGCGCCGCCGGCGCCGCTCGCGTCCGCGCCCGCGACCCGCGCCAGCAGCAGGGATCCGCTCGTCGAAGGTGCATACTTGCCGCCCGAAGGGGGTAGGCCCAGATCGCCGCCTGCGGTCGGCTCCACCGCGCTCGAACCCGCAATCACGTCCGGAACGAAAAGGCGAGCGCCGGCGGGAAAGCCCGAGTACTGCACCAGGATTCGCGTCCCGTGGTCCTCAGACGGACCTTTCTTGGCGAACGAGTCCGCCGCTCCCTCCGTCAGGCGCGTGGAAGCGAAGCGGGTTCCCGCCGCCGACAGGCTCCCGAAACTCAGCGTCTCCGGCAGGCGCGAGCCGGTGCAGACGACCTGCGTCGTCGAGGCAGCGGCCAGCAAGCTCTCCCTGAGGTAACCCACCACCACGCGCGGGTCGTCCAGAACGAGCGGGCTCTGACCGCTGCTGGCGAGCGACACGTGGATCGGCTGCCCCTTCAGCGACGCCGGCAATTGCCCCGCCGCTAGCCGCAAGTTCGTGATCCGCAACACGGCTGAGCCGGATGCCGAGAGACGGAAGGACAGACCGTTGAAAGAAACAGTGGCCGGCGGCGACCACTTTGCGAACGCGGCAAGAGGCACGAAGCCGCTGCCGTTGTCTACCTCCACTTTCACGTCCACCGTGTCGGCGCCCGTCAGCCGGTTGGTGACGTTAACCGGCGCCAGCAGCGTCAGGTTCGCCGTGACGACGGCCAGCGGCGGGCCCCCTGCGCAGTTCAGCACGATTGCGCCCGCCGGCTCGGCCAGCCCCTCCATTCGTATGGGCGCGGGCACGCCGCTGGTGCGGCAGACCAGCAAGGAGGATTGCCCCGCGAGCGGGGGCGCACTGAAGGCGAGAGCAAGCAGCCACGGTACCCCTTTCATTGACCGGGCCCTCCGAACCCGTGCAAGCAGCGACAGGACAATTATCCCACCGCCCCGCACGAGGCGGGAAGGCCAGCTCGCCTCGCGTCAGCGGATCGTTCGTGTCAGGGGCTTGCGCAGGGGCGGCGGCTGGCCCGGCGGCGCTTGGGGCTCAACGGGTTTTTCGGGTTCCGGTGGCGGCGCCGGCTTCTTCGGCCGTGCATTGAGCCGCGCCACGATAAGTTCCTGCCTGACCTTTTCGTAATCGCGCGAGCCGGTTTCCGCGCACCGTGCGCGCACTTGTTCGTCCGTGATTTCCATGGCAAGCGGCAGGTATTTTTGCAGGTAATTCTTGATGCGGTCCTGGACGATGCGCTGGGACGAATAAAGTAGCAAGTAGAGAATCTCATCGCCGGCCGCCTTGGTGAGGGCCAGGTACAGCTCCGAGGGCTTGTGGAGCTTGGCCGATTTCAGCGTCTTCTCCAGCTTCCTGGCCCGGCTCTCCAGCTTGCGCCACAGCTCCAACTCCGGCTTGTTGAGCCGCGTGGCCTTCACCAGCGCCGCCTTCTCGCGGGGAATGAGTTTTTCCGTCAGGACGTGGAGGAACAGACCCAGGTTTTCCAGCCGGAAGTCCGCCCCGAAAGGAACCAGCTGGCGGACCTTCTGCAAGCGGGCCAGCCCGTGCAGGTTGACTTTCGCCCCGGTAAGGGCAGGGCAGAAAAGCTTCAGCAGACCTTGTTCGTCCAGCGCGCGGACCACGTCCGCGCAGGCCGGATCGTCCGCCATGTGCCGCAATTCCTCGGCCAGTTTCCGTGGCGGAATGCGGTTCTCCATGCCCTCCTCGCGAGCCCGCTGATACTGGGCCTGGGTTTTGGGCTCGATCGTATAGCCCAGCCGGGCGCGGAAGCGGATCAGCCGCAGGATCCGCGAGGGATCGTCGAACAACGAGTAGTTGGTTACGGCCCGCAGTTCCTTGTGCTGGATGTCGGCTACGCCGTTGTTGGGGTCAATCAGCAGTCCGCGTGAGGAAGGATGCAGCGATAGCGCAATGGCGTTGATGGTCAGATCGCGGCAGCGCAGATCCTCGTGGATGGTCGCCGGCTTGATCTCAGGCCGGGCTCCCGGGCGCCCGTACCGCTCCTCGCGCGCCATCGCGATCTCCGCGGTCACGCCGCCGGGGAATATCATCTCCGCGCTGTTGCGCTGGCTATCGGCGACGAGGATTTTCGCGCCCGTCCGCTTGACCAGCCGTTTGGCAACCGTCAGTGCGTCTCCCTCGACCGTGAAGTCGAGGTCGCGAATGGGAAAAGCGCCCAGCATGTCGCGCAACGCGCCCCCCGTCAGGAACAGGCGGACGCCGGCCTCCAAGGCGGCGGATTCGACCTCGCGCAGCACCCGGAGTTGCGGGGCGCTCAGGTGGGTTTCCAGCATGAACATGTAATCGCTCATGGCACTCTGCTCACAGATCTTCTGCGGCGGCCCGGCCGGCCTGGCCTCGCGACTCACGCCCGCGGGTGATGTTCATCGAGAGTCTGTCGCAGCCTGGACCGCACGACGTGCGTGTAAATCTGGGTGGTCGAAATGTCGGCGTGTCCCAGCATCGCCTGTACGCTGCGCAGATCCGCCCCGCCCTCCAGCAGATGCGTGGCGAAGCTGTGACGCACGGCATGGGGCCAGACGCGTTGCGGCAAGCCGGCCCGCAAGGCGTGCCTGGCCAGTGCCTTCCAGAAACCCTGCCGGGTCATCGGCTTGCCCCGTGCCGTTACGAACAGGTAAGGGCTGGAGCGCCGTCCTAACAATTGTGGTCTTCCCTGTTTCAGATACGCGCCCAGCGCTTCCAGCGCCGCCCGTCCGACCGGGATCAGCCGCTGCTTGCCGCCCTTGCCCAACACTCGCACCACCCCCAGCTCATCATTCAAATCCGATAATTGCAGTTGGCAAAGCTCGGAGACCCGCAGGCCGGACGCGTAGAGCAGGTGGATCATGGCGCGGTCCCTCAAGCCTTTGGGTGTTTTCCCGTCGGGGGCCTCGAGCAGGGCTTCGATCTGCGCGAGCGTCAGGTAGTGGGGCAGCTTTCGCCAGCCGCGCGGCCCTTTCAGTCCTTCTGTCGGGTCACGGCCCAGCTTGCCCTCCCGGATCAGCCAGGCGAAAAAACCTCGCAAAGCGCTCAGGCGGCGCGCCACGGAGCGGCTATCCAACCCGCGGGATCGGAGCCAGTCCATGTAACGGGCGGCGGCCCGGGCATCGAGCTCGGAGGCGGCCCCCTGCGTCCGCCAGTAGCCCGCAAGCTCCTCCAGATCCCGGCGGTACGCCTCTATCGTATTGAAAGACAAGCCCTTTTCAATACGGCAGAAGTCCAGGTACCCCTGGATCCACACCTGCCAATCCGCCGGATCCGGCATCGTGCCAATCATACAATACTTCGAAAAATGTTTCTACTGATTTGTTGCCTTGCGGGGCCGAGGCCGGGGCCGGAGCGCCTTTCAGTTTCTTGGACGTCCCCGACGGACGAGGTAGTACAGGGCAGGCAACGCCACCAGGGTGAGTACGAGTGTGGAGGCCAGGCCGCCCAGAAGCACCGTCGCCAGCGGGCGTTGCACGTCCGATCCGATTCCCGTGGCCAGCGCGGCGGGGCAAATTCCCAGCGTGGCCGCGGTGATCAGGATCAACCGGACGCGAAGTTGCTCGCATGCGCCCACCACCAGCACCTCCTCCAGCTGTTCTTCTCGGCCAGGCAAAAGGCGTTTGATTTCGGAGAAGTAGAGGACCCCAGTCATGACCGCTACCCCGAACAACGCCACGAAGCCCACCGCCGCGGAAACGCTGAACGGGATGCCGCGCAGCCAAAGGGCCGCAACCCCTCCCGCAACCGAGAAGGGAACCACCAGCAAGACCATGGCCGCGTCCCGGATCGAACCGAACGCCCAATAAAGCAGCACGAAAATCAGGGCCACGGTCAGAGGCAGGATCCACGCCAGCCGCCGCCGGGCCCGATCCAGGTTCTCGAACTGCCCTCCCCACTCCACGCGGTAGCCCGGCGGAAGCTTGACCCGCTCGCGAAACTTGCGCTGCGCCTCCGCCACGAAGCTCCCTTGATCGCGTCCGCGGATGTTCGTGCGCACGCTGATCATCCGCTGGTTCTCTCTTCGCGCGATGATCGTGGCGCCGTCCGCCACCTCGATGCTCGCCACCTGCGACAGCGGCACCCGCCCGCCGTCCGCCGTAGGCACCAAGATCTGGCCCAAACTGGCCAGCGTGCTGCGCGCTTCCGGAACGTAGCGCACGACGATGTCGAAGCGCCGGTCGCCTTCGAACATCGTGCTGACGGGATGGCCGCCGATGGCCAGCTCGATGACCTGTTGGAGATCGGCGGCGTTGATCCCGTAGCGCGCCGCCTGCGCGCGATCGAGCCGGATTCGCACTTGAGGCTGGTCGCCTTCCTGTTCGATCGCCACGTCCGCCGCGCCCCGGACGCCGCGAAGGATGTCCAGCGTTTCCGCCGCAGCCGCGCGCAAGACTCTCAGATCCGGCCCGCTGATAAGGACGGCCAGATCGGCCGAGGACCCGGTGACGGCATCCATCACCATGTCAATGATGGGCTGCGTGAAGTTGAAAGCGGCCCCCGGGATGTGCGTGCGGAAACGCTCGGAGAGCTCCTGCACCAGATCCATCTTGCGCTTGCCCGGCGGCCATTCCGAATAAGGCCGCAGGGCGATCAACATTTCGATGCGATTGGGACCGAACGGCTCCGTGTTGGAAGTCTGCCGGCCGGTTTGTGAGGTTACCAGCAAGACCTCGCGTGATTGCCGCGCCAGTTCCCGCAATCGGTTGGCCACTTCCGCCGCACGCTCCAGCGAATGACCCGGCGGCAGCACGACCCGCACCCAGATGACTCCCTCGTCCAGATGGGGCAGGAACTCGCTGCCCAGCTTGCGCGCCAACAGGAACGTCAGTGCGAACACGAGCAGGCTCACGGCCGCCACCGCCGGCGCGCGCCGGATCAGGAACCGCACGTCGTGCTCGTAGCGCCGGCTGAGCCAGGCCAGCAGCGGGTTGCTCCAGGGCCTGCTGCCAGGTAACAGTCGGCTGCCCAGGGCCGGCACCAGCGTCAGCGTGAACAGGAGCGAACCCACCAGCGCCGCCACGATCGTGAACGCCATCGGCATGAACAGGCGTCGTTCCACCCGCTGGAGCGTGAACAACGGCAGGTACGCAGTGATCAGGATGATGAGCGAAAACACGATGGGCCGCTGCACGAGCAAGGCAGCATCGCACAGTGCCGCCGTGCTTTCCTCGCTGCGGTGCCCGCTGCGCGAATGCAGCCCGCGCAGCATGCGCTCCACCATCACCAGCGTCCCGTCCACGATGATCCCGAAATCAATCGCGCCCAGACTCAGCAAACTGGCGGTGATGCCGAACAACCGCATCGCCAGAAAGGCGAACAGAAGCGACAAAGGGATGATCAGGGCGGTCAGCAATGCGGCCCGCAGGCTTCCCAAAAAGAACAGCAGGACGAACAGCACCACCGCCAGCCCTTCGGTCAGCGTGCGCGACACCGTGTGCAACGTGTTGTTGACCAGCTCCGTTCGGTCATAAATCGGGCGGATGCGTACTCCCGGCGGCAGGCCTCCCGCATTAAGTTCCTCAACCGCTTCACGGATGCCGCGCAGCGTCTCGCTGGGATTCTCGCCGCGCCGCATCGCCACGATGCCTTCCACCAATCCGCTGCGCTCGTCCAGCCCGAACACGCCGGTGGGCGGCTCGTGACTGACGCGAACCTTTGCCACATCGCGAATGAAGATCGGGGATCCGCCGCGGGCCGCGACCACCACGTTCTCCACGTCCGCCACCGTCCGCAGCCTCCCGATGCCTCGCACCACCAGGGCCTGTTCGCCCGAGCGGATCAGCGAACCGCCCGCGTTCTCGTTGTTCGCTGCCACCGCGTCGGCGATCTGGCGGATCGTGAGACCGTACTTGTACAGCGCCATCGGATCCACCGCAATCTCGTACTGCTTGACCAGGCCGCCGAACGCGAACACGTCGCCCACCCCGGGGACCTGCATCAGCCGCGGTGCGATCACCCAGTCCTGGATCTCACGCAACTGAAGCTGGTCCAGACGGTCGGATTCCAGCACGTAACGGTACAGCTCGCCGGCGGGCGTCGTCGGAGGGGCCAGGGTGGGCTCCACGCCGGGTGGCAACGCCGCGTCGCGCAGCCGCTCCAGCACTGCCTGCCGCGCCCGTTGCAGATCCGCGTCGTACTCGAACGTGAGGTCCACCACAGAAAGACCGAAAATGGTTCGGGACCGCCGCGAGATCACCCCGGGCACTCCCATCAGCGCGCGCTCGATCGGGATCGTTACCTGCTGTTCGACTTCCTCCGGCGCGTAACCCGGGTACTGGGTGATGACCGTCACCTGAGGATCCGAGAGGTCGGGGTAAGCCTCGACTTTCAGCTCGGTGAAGGACCAGATCCCCAGCCCGGCCAGGATCAGGGCCAGCACGACGGTGAGAACGCGGTGGCTGACGGCCAGACGCAGCAAAGCGGCGAACATGGCAGCCCTCAGAAACCCGACAGCAACGCCGCGCCGCGGCTTACCACGCGCTCGCCGGCCTTCAGCCCGGAGAGAATCGCCACCATTCCGTTCCGCGTCTCACCGCATTCCACCGGGACGCGTTCAAACCGGCCCGCACCGCGCTCCACGTACGCCCAGGTTTGCTCCCCGGCCCGAACGATGGCCGTGACGGGGACCGCCGGCAACGAACGCCAGCCGTGGGTATGCCGGATGGTGCCGAACATCTCGGGCCGCAGACGTCCCCTGGGGTTGTCGAGTTCGGCCTGCACTTTCACGGTGCGCGACTGCGGGTCCACCATGTCCGCGATGCGCCGCACGCGACCCTCGAAGATCTCGCCGGGGAATGCCGTCAGTTCGATCTCCACGCGCTCACCCACCTCGATGAGCCGGATCTGGCTCTCCGGCACCTGCGAACTCACCCAGACAGTCCGCAGATCGGCGATCATCATCACGGGCGTGCCCGTATCACTGCGGAATTCGCCGGGCGCCACCGAGGTCTCCAGGATTTTCCCGGCTATGGGCGCGCGAACCGGAATCTCTGTCTGCGGTTTGCTGGGATCCAGCCCCAGCAAATCGAGGCGATGCCGCGCCCCGGCCAGGGCGGCCTCCGCCTGCTCGACCGCGGCCCGGGCGTCCGCCAGTTCCCGCTCCGCAGCCAGCACGTCTTTCCGAGGCGCCGCCCGGTGTTCGTAGAGATCCCGGGCCCGTTCGAGGTCTTTTTCGGCTTTCGCGAGAGCAGCGCGGGCCTGGCTGAGTTGTGCCTGGGCTTGCCGCCACTCCGCCAGCGCCTCCGCTGCTTCGTGACTTTCCAGCAACAGCAACGGCTGGCCTTCCTCCACCGCGTCGCCGAGGCTCACCAGCACCTTTCGCACGCGACCGCTCACCGGCAGCAAGACGCGGGATACGCGATTGGGGTTCACCTCCAACTTGCCCGGCGCCACCACCTCCGCCACCGGAAACGGCTTCAGCTCCACAGTGGCCACCGCCAGCTCGCGCAACCGCGGGGAATCCGGCGCCAAACTGACCATGCCCGCTGCCGGCGCATCGGCCTGGGCGTGGGAAGCAGGTTGCGGACCGGGACGCTGGCAAGCCGTGCCAAGCAGGGTCAAGCTGAGCATGGCGTATCGGATCATGGCTTCCCTCCGGCGCCCGCCGAGGACTCCAACAGGTACAGGCTCCTGGCGTACTCGGCGCGGGCTTCGTAGTAGGCCTGCATGGTTTCGTTGAAAGCGCGCTGGGCGTCCAGAAACTCCAGCAGGCTCGCTTCGCCACGGCGATATGAGTACTCGGTGATGTCGCGGACCTCGCGCGCTTGCGTCAGCATCGCCGTCTCGATCTGCTCGAGGGATTCCCGGGAGGCCTGGTATTGCCGGTAAGCGCTTTCCACCTCCGCCAGAATCGAAGCCTCCAGCGCGCGCACACGCAGCTCGGTCTGGCGCAGTTCTTGCCGTGCCCGCGCAATTTCCCCCTGGTTGCGATCGAAGACCGGCAGAGGGATCTCGACGAAGAAGCCGAGCATGTTGCCCGTACCGGCCAGGCCCTGTTGCCGCCGGTACTCGCTGCCCAGGGTCACGTCCGGCTTGCTGCGCGCCAGCTCGAGCTGAAGCTCGGCCGCGGCGCGCTGCCCGGCCCGCCGGAGCGCCAGCAGATCGGGTCTGTTCTGCAAGGCTGCTCGCCGCCACTCCTCCAGCGGCGCCACCGGATGATCCCGGCGCAGCTCGCCGGCAACGCCGAAGTCGGGCGTCGGTCGGCTGCGGCCCATCAGCGTCTGCAGCCGGATCAAGACGGTACGCAAATCGAGCTCCGCCCGTCGCAGCGCGTTGGCTTGTTGCAACGCGGCCACGCGGGAACGAATCAGCTCCACCTCGGCCACATCCCCCGCGCGCCACCGGACTTCGTTGACTTCGACGATGCGGTTCCAGGCTTCCAGATTCTGGCGGGCCAGCTCGACCCGGTGCCTGGCGAGCAGGGCCTCAACGAAGGCGCTCTGGACTTCGAACCGCAGGCCGCGCACAGCATTCAGAAACGCCAGCTCCGCCACGCCGAGCGCGTGTTGCGCCACCGCGATGCGGCTCGAGCGCTTCCCGCCCCGCTCGATGGTGAAATCCGTCCGGAGGTTGAATTCCGCCGGGCCGGCGGCGTTGATTTCGTTGAAGCCCGTCCCGAGCAGGTCCAAATGATCTCCGCCCGCACTCACAACAGGATTAGGCCGCAGCCGCGCCGTGATCAGGCGCGCCTCGGCGATGCTGATGTTGACCCGCTCGGCCAGCAAGTCCAAGTTCTTCTCCAGCGCCTCGGCCAAGGCCTGCTCGATCGTAAGCGTCTCCGACGCAAGCGCCGGCGTAGCGGCCAGAGCGCACCACGCAAAGGCAAACCACCACGCACAGGTCCTCTTCATTCCTTCCTCCTTGCCGCTTTCCCTGGCATCGCCGCTCGGCTCAGGGCGTGCGGCCGGGTTGCTGTCGAAAACACTGCGGGGCTTTCAGGCAGGAGGTGCGCGGCCGGAGCGAGGCTTGACCGGCGTGAGCCCGGACGGGAGTACAGCGTCGCCCGCCGCCGGCCACACCGCAGCCATCGGGGATTCGATCGCAATCTGGGGCCCGGCTTCCAGGCCCGGGCTGGCCTCTACGGGCTGGAAAATGCAGGGCTGCCGTGTGGCGCGATCGTGCCGGTGCCACGGGCTGTAAATGAAGCCCGCGATGATCACGAGGATGAGGGCAAGAGCCGCAGCCAACCCGGCCTTGGCCCAGCTACGAATGGCCGCTCTCTGCTGGGGGGCCTTCATGAGTCCCCACTGGCTCGTATACACGATACCAAAGGAGGCGAAGATCCGCAACGGCAGTCCCGGGCTGGGGGTCGGCGGTGTCTGTTAGCCCGTGGCGTTCGGGTCTCTGGGCGGGGCTCCGGGGCAGCCCCAACCCGGGACTCCGGACTCAGAAGTAAAGCTTCAGGCCAAGCTGCATGCGGCGCGGTTCGTTCAGGGTGCTATTGACGACTCCGAAGGTGGGCGCCTGCACGTTGCGGCTGCCGGGGTTGAACTGCGGCGTGTTGAAGGCGTTGAACATTTCCCACCGCAGATCCAGGCGCACCTGTTCACGAATCGGGAACGTCTTGGCCAGGGAGACGTTCATCTCGCGCTTCCAGGGCATCCGCGCCTTCGGGTTGTGACGGGTCGTGTTGCCCGGACGGTCGGTGTACTGCGGGCCGAAGTAAGAAGCCGGTTGGAAGAAACGGTCGCCGCCCTTCCAGTCCGGATTCTTGTGATTGACGACCCAGCCGTCGTACGTGGTGGCGTGAGCGGCGTTGCGCCCGTTGAAGATGGGGAAGGTCACGCTGTTCAGCAACTCCAGGGGCAGGCCGCTGGCGTAGTAGTGGAAAGCGGCGATGCGCCAGTTGCCCAGCACCCAGGTCAGAGGACCCGAGTTCAAATAGCGCTTGCCTCGCCCTACAGGCAGCTCGTAGATATAAGCAAATTTGGCAGCGTGCGTCTGATCGTACTGGCCGACGGATTTCTCCAGTCGCCGGTTGTAATGATCGAGCGCGCTGTTGTCGGCGTCGTAGGAATCAGCGTTCGTCAGGAGCTTGGAAAGCACGTAGGAGGCCTGTAAAGTCAGGCCCGCCGAGTAACTCTTCTCCAGTTTGAGAACGAGCGAATGATACGTGGAATGGCCGCTCTTGTCGCCGTGGCCTGCCGCCGTGTCAATGTTGAGATACTGCGGGAAAGGCCGCAAAGCCTGGGCCACGCTGACCGGGGCGCAAGTGCGGCTGAAGTCGCAATCAATGTTCTTGTAGGGCCGCACGATCCCCCCTGCCTTGGCAGCCGGCGAGTCCACGTTGCTGGTCAGCAGGGCCCGCCCGTATTTCTCGAACAGGCTGAAGGGCAACTGGTTCATGCGCTTCAGACCAGCAACGAGTTGCTCGCCCACCGTCGCATTGTAGGCTGCCTCCAGCACGATCGTGCCGGCGAGCTGGCGCTGCACCGAAAAAGTCCACTGATAGTTCGTGGGCAGCTTCACGGCCTCGTTGTCCCAGTAGGCCGTGTTGTTGCCGTTGGAAAAGCTGGGGTCAATCACCGGCGGCTTGGTGTAGGGCGGCAAGCCTTCGTCCATCAGGAAGGCGGGAGTGATCCCCTGGTCCAGGCTTTCCGGCCGGAAGATAAGGACCGCTCCCTCGAAATGCGTGCTTCCGGTGACGGTTTTGGCTACGCCGTAGTAGATCCCGGCCCCCCCACGAACAACGGTTTTGGAATCGAGCTGGTAGGCAAATCCGAACCGCGGGCCGATGCCTTTCCACCAGCCGGGGACCAGGGTGCGCCGGTTTTCCCGGCCTGGTCCGAAGCCCGCGAAGCGCAGCGCGCCCGGCAGGCCGTCGGCCCGCGGGTTGGGCTTGTCCGGCGTGAAATCGCTCCACTTGTCCTTCTGTTCCAGGGGCGGCAAGGTGAATTCGTAACGCACGCCCAGGTTCAAGGTCAGGCGCGGAGTAACCTTCCAGTCGTCCTGGAAGTACCAGGCATGGCTGCGCCACTGCTGGCCCACGAAGCGGTCGTTCTCGGTTCCGCCCGAGTAGGCGTAGCCTAAAAGGAACGAAGCGAAGCCGTTGCCGCCCCCGGTGCGAAGGTTGTTATCGCCCGGCACGCTGGTGGAACGGCGGTCGCCGCGCACCATCCCTCCGATGGTCTGCTGCCCGAAGCCGTTGTAGTGGATCCGCTCCCACAGGTAGCCCGCCTTGAAAGTGTGCCGGCCACGCACGTAGGTGAGATCGTTTCCGAAGCTGAACACGAAGTTCTCCGATCCGTCGTAAGCGTTGGCTACCCACGTGGAATAGTCGGAGTTGGTCACGATCAGCAGATTGCGGTTGCAATCCCAGGCACCTTTCAGGCAGACGCCTTTCTGTTCCCAGTTGCCATCCAGGGTGAGGGCGTCATGACGTTCCTTCCAGAAATTGACGCCGCCGTACGCATAATAAACGACAGTCGGGCTGAAAACCTTAGTGAAGGTGCCGCGATAAACGTGGCTCTTTTGCTGGTCTATGCGATTGGTGTTGAGAATTCCGGGCAAGCCTGGGAATCCCTCGGGCCCCGGCACGCGCTTGTGCAGGCCGTAGTTATAGAGGAAGTTGGCTTTCGTATTGGCGGAAAAGTTGTGGTCGCCCTTGACCGAGAACTTGGTCCACGGATCCAGCGCCGTGCCCCGATCGTTGATGTAGTTGTTCCGCACGTAGTCGCTGGTACCGGGCACGGCGTTGTTGTTCGGAAAGGCGATGTTGCCGACCACCTTCAGCATGTTGGACGCCAGCCGGCTGAAACGCGCCTGGGGGACCAGATTGTTGGGGAACGGGTCGCGGATAAATCCCGCGCCGGCCGGGTTCGGGCGCGTGGTGGCCGGGTCGTAAATGGGCAGTCGGACGCCGCGATCGTCCACCCAGTAACGGAAATCCCCCTGGTACATCTCGGGGGTTGGCACGCTGAAACGGTTGCTGGCTGCGCCCACCCGGTTGCGGAACCACTCGCCGGCCGTGAAGAAGAAGCTGCGGTTGCGACCGTCGTAGATCCTGGGCAGCAACACCGGTCCGCCCGCGCTGAAACCGAAGTCGTGCTGCTTGTAGACGCCCTTCTTGTCCTCGAAGAAGCGCCGGGCATCGAGCGCATTGTTGCGCAGGAACTCGTAGGCCGTTCCGTGAAATTCATTGGTCCCGGACTTGGAAGCGAACGTGATCAGGCCGCCCGAGGCGCGCCCGTACTCGGCTTTGAATCCGCTGGTCTCCACAGCGAACTCGGTGATGGCGTCCACCGAGGGCGTGTTGACGTTGGCCCATTCAACCGAGTTGAAGCGCCCGGTCAGGATGGACACGCCGTCCAGCGTGGCGCCGTAGGCGCCCGCCTGGCCGCCGCCGACGTTGAAAGCCTTGTCGGCATCCACATCCGGGATGGTGGCCTGCGGCGTGATCACGGCAAGATCGAAAGCGCCTCGCATCGCGCCGCCGACCACCAGCGGCAGCTCGTCCACCATACGCGTGGGGACCTGGGTGGCGCTCTTGGCCGTCTCCGTCTGTAACTGCACCAGGGTACCCACCACCGAAACCGATTCCGTAATCTGGCCAACTTCCAGACTTACGTTGGCCGATACCGTGGCGCCTGCCGCGACGATCAGATTGGATCGCTCATACGTCTTGAACCCTCTCGCCTCGACGCGCAGCGTATATGTTCCCGGCGGCAGCGAAGGGATCGTGAAATTACCCGCAGCCGTGGTTTCCGTGTTGAAAGGCACGTTGGTGGCCACGTTGATGGCCGTCACCTTCGCGCCCGGCACGACGGCGCCGGTGGCGTCGGTCGCCGTTCCCGTGATAATGCCCCGGTCGGTTTGTGCCCACAGCAAACCCGCCATGAGGACCGGGAGCCAACCCAACCGTTTCCACCCCAACATCTTCACCCCCATGTTCGGCCGCTTTCCGGCCAAACCGTCTCTTTATACTACGAGTGCATCGGGGCAGGCAAGGCCCACGGGAGCTTGACAGTCAGGAGGGTGCCCCGCGCCGCCCCGCCTCAGCGGCCACCTACAGAGGCGCGCACGCGGCGGCCGTATTCTTCCGCTTTGCTCCGGATGCGGCGGGCGTCCAGCGTCAGGGGGCGGCCGTCGCGTACCAGCCAGCGCCCGTGCACCATCACGTCGGTCACGTCGGAGGCCTTGAGCGCGTACACCATCTGCGAGTACAGGTCGTAAAGCGGGACGGCGTGCGCGCGGTCCAGGCGCACCGCGATCAGATCGGCGTACTTGCCGGGCTCGAGCGAGCCAATGCGGTCCTCCCATCCCAGGGCGCGCGCGCCCAGGGTCGTGGCCATCTCCAAGGCCTGCCGCGCGGGGAGCGCCTGCGGATCGCCCGTGGTCACCTTTTGCAGCTTGGCGGCCAGGTCCATCTCTTCGAAGAGGTTGAAATCGTTGTTGCTGCCGGCCGGGCCGTCGGTGCCCAGACCGACCGCCAGCCCCAGCGCCAGCATGCGCGTCACCGGCGCCACGCCGCTGGCCAGCTTGGTGTTGCTGGAAGGACAGTGCGCGATGCCCACGCCGCGCCGCTGGAGAATGGCCAGATCCTCTTCGTCCACCCACACCGCGTGGGCCACCAGCGTGCGGCCTTCGAAAACGCCCCAGGCATCGAGCAGTTTCACGGGACTCAGCCCGTAGCGCTTCCAAGCTTCTTCACGACCCTGGCGGGTCTCGGCCAGATGGGTCATCAGGGGCACGCCGTAGCGATTGGCCAGACGGCGAGCGGCCCGGTAGACCGCCTCCGGCGTGGTCTCGTGCGAGTGCGGGGCTACGGCAGGCGTAATGAGCGGATCGTCCCGGTAACGGCGGATGAACTCCTCGTTGAACGCCAGCGCCGCCTCGGGCGTCTTGAAATCCGGCGCGGGGAAGCCGATGATGGTTTCGCCCAGCACGGCGCGCAGGCCCGCTTCGCGCGTGGCCTCCGCAATCACGTCTTCGAAATAGTACATCTCGGCGAACGTCGTGGTCCCCGCCAGCACCATTTCCAGGCAGGCCAGCCGCGTGCCCCAGCGGACGAACTCGGCGTCCACGGTGCGCGCTTCGGCGGGAAAGATGTAGTTTTCCAGCCACTCGCGCAGGCGCAGGTCGTCGGCCAGCCCGCGCATCAACGAAATGGGTACGTGGGTGTGGGCGTTGACCAGCCCGGGCGCCAGCAACGAGTTCGGCCGATGTAACTTCCTGCCCCGATAGTTCGCCTCGATCCGGGCCCGCCGGTCTACCGCGAGGATGCGAGCGCCGCGAATGGCCACGGCGCCGTCTTCGAGGACGCGACGCTTCGCGTCCATCGTCACTACCCAGCGCGCCGAGACGATCCAGTCCGCCGGCTCAGCCCCTGTTAGCGCCAGCGCAATGAGACTAAGGGCGAAAATACGTCGCATCGAACGGCCTCGGCAGCAGTTGGCTCAGCCTGAGCGTCTCCGAGCGAGCGTCGCCGTCGGAGAGGATCACTTCGAGGTCGCCCGCGTATTCCCACAGAAGCTGGCGGCACGAGCCGCAAGGAGGCGTGAGTACGCTGGCAGCCGTGACCACCGCCAGGCGCCGGAACCGGCGCGCGCCCTCGGAAAGCGCCTTCAGCAGCGCTACGCGCTCGGCGCAAACCGACAGACCGTAGGTGGCATTCTCGACGTTGCAGCCCGTCCAAACGCGCCCGTCGGCGTCTTCCAGCGCGGCGCCCACCCGGAAGCCGGAGTACGGTGCGCACGCGTGCTCGCGAGCCCGCGCAGCCGCTTCCACCAACGCGTCCATATCAGCTCCCCCTCACTTCCGCGGCGATCCGCGGCAGCAGGGCCTCCAGCAGCCGGCTCAGCCGGTCGCGCACCATTTCCCCCGTCTCCAGCACTTCGCGGTGCGAAAGCGGGCCGGGCGCGAGTCCCGCGGCCATGTTCGTCACGCAGGAAATGGCGAGCACGGAAAGTCCCATGTGCCGCGCCGCGATGACTTCCGGCACGGTGGACATGCCTACCAGATCGGCGCCGATGGTACGCAGGAAACGGATTTCGGCCGGCGTCTCATAGCTGGGTCCGAGCATGGCGGCGTAAACGCCTTCGGCGACCGGGATGTTCAGCTCCGCTGCGGCCTCACGTGCAATCTCGCGCAGCCGGGCCGAATAAGCCTCCGTCATATCGGGGAAGCGTGGCCCCAGGCTTTCCTCGTTCGGGCCCACGAGCGGATTGGCGCCTTGCAAGTTGATGTGGTCCGAGATCAGAACGAGCAAGCCGCGCCGGAACGCCGGATTGATTCCGCCGGCCGCGTTGGTCAGCACGAGCGCCCGGACGCCGAAGCGTCCCAGCACGCGTACGCCGAAGACGACCTGGTCCGGGCGGTAGCCTTCGTATAAATGCGCACGCCCGGCCATGACCGCCGTGGGCAACTCCCCGAGCCGCCCCAGAATCAGACGACCGGCGTGACCCTCAGCCGTGGAGACGGGCCAGTGAGGGATTGCTTCATAGGGAATTT
>Ga0308390_1001366_pt1 | contig 15871 bp, 9 predicted proteins | sample Hotspr2Sample149_FD_202358 | JGI IMG/M metagenome (GOLD analysis project Ga0308390, IMG submission 202358) | Hot spring phototrophic mat microbial communities from Mushroom Spring, Yellowstone National Park, Wyoming, United States - 20040719_149 ...
AAGGTTGAGCATATGATTGGAGGGATAAAACGGTATTTTATTTTACAACATAGAAGCCGATTGAAGGTGATGCAGAAGTGAGATGATGCGCTTCATCTGTGTGCGGGACTGTGGAACTTGACACGCGGTTTTACGGTCAATATCGCTTAAATCAAGCGTTTTCTAATGTAGTAAGTCTAATTTTGACAACTTAAAAAATACATACAATGAAAATTTGGCTTCACAGAATTTCACATCACGCAGAAGTGGCTTATCCGCTTCTTGACAACGGATACCTATCAATTGGCTATTCCGACTTTAGTAAACCTGATTTTATCAAAGACTGTTGCGGAAAAAACGGTTGGCAATCATTTGAAAAATACTTTGACGATATTTGGAGAAAAAGACCAAAGACAAGGCATAACCTTTGGAGGTTCGTTGCAGAAATGGGGGAAGGCGACTTAGTAGTTGTTCCGAGTTGGGGAACTTTTTCAGTTTATGAACTCACGGAGGATATGGCAAGACCTGTTTCTGAAATTGAACTTTCTGAAATAAAGGACTGGCACGGAAATAAAATTGAGAAAAAAGAGAATGGACTACTTTATAGAACAACAGGCGAATCGGACAAATTGATTGACTTGGGCTTTGTAAGAAAAGTAAAACTCATTGAAAAAGATATTCCGAGAAATGAATATGCCGATTCTGCATTGACTTCACGAATGAAAATTCGTTATACTAATGCTGATATTACCGACCTTAAAGCAAGCATTGAAAAAGCACTTGAGGGTTTTAAGAAAGGACAACCTTTAAACATTTATTCTCAAATCATTTCTAAAACACGACAAAGTATTTTAGACACAATCAGAGAAGAACTCACATCCGACAAATTTGAACTTTTAGTTAAGTGGTATTTTGAAAGAATAGGCGCATCTGAAGTTAACATTCCTTCTAAAAACGAAAGCGGTAAGGAAGGGGACGCTGATGTAGTAGCAGTTTTTGAACCTTTAAAGACAATCATTTACTCACAAGTTAAGTTTCATACAGGCGAAACTTCTTCTTGGGCAATTGAACAAATAAAAAATTACAAAGACCAAAAAGACACAATGGATGACGGCTACTCAAAAATCTATTGGGTAATTTCTTCGGCTGACAATTTCTCAAAAGAATCTTACGACTTTGCAAAAGAAGCAAAAGTTCAACTTGTGGACGGCAAACAATTTGCGACAATGTTATTAGAGGCAGGTATTGTTAATTTAGACAAAGTATTATGACAGGATGACAAAGAAAAACGCCCTATAACAGCGGGTTTAAGAAATTGGCGGTTCAGTGGTTAAATGAAGTTTTGCGATTAATATCAAGTTCAGTGCAGGTTGACAGTTTTGTGCTCAGAAACCCGCCCGAACGCAAAGCCCGAAAACGTTGCACGATATTTTAAGAAAAATAACAAAATACAATGCTTGAAATCAACCAAAAAGTATTTGAAGACGTTAGAAGGACGTTACTATTTTGCCCCTATCAAAAAGAACTTTGAGAAAAAAGTGAAAGAAGTTGGGGCAAAAAAGGCTATTTCTTATCTCACCGAAATTATGCAAAGTTCAACAGCAGAAGTTGAGAAAATTATCCAAAACCGTATCAAAAGTGGCGAAATAAATGATGCCTCACAGACGAGAAAGGCAGTAGCGGGAAATGGTTTTCAAGGTTTGGTGGCTTATGCCTTGATTTATTTGCAGAACGAAGGTTTGATAAACAAAGACTTGGTTATCACTCTAAAACCTAAAAAACATAAACTCATAGAAGACTATGCTAAAATACAAGTAGGTGATGATGTGCAAAAGCCAGATGTGGATTTGATGATTTACCACAACAAAAAATTAGAAAAAGCACCTGTTTTGATTTTCTCAATGAAAACTTCTTTGAGAGAAAGAGCAGGACAAACTTACAAATGGAAACTTCTAATGGACATTGCCACTTCAAAAGACTGTTTGCAAATCAAACAAAAATATAATTTGAATTTTGAAGTAAAAGCGGATTTTAGAGTAGGGTTTATCACAACCAATTTTTATGATGAAATCACACAACCCCAACAAGTTGGAATGTTGAATTTCTTTGACTTGGTGTATCTTACCAAATCGGATAAGTTTAAATCCCCTATCAATGAGTTTTCAAAAATTGTATCAGACCTTAAAACACTTTACAAATGATGCTAACAGAAAAAAAATATACAGATTATTCGTGGGACTTTGAAGGGGCTAACACCAAACAATTTACACATTGCTACCACAACTACCCAGCAATGATGATACCTCAAATTGCAGAACGTATTTTGTCAAAATACGGTGCGGATAGTCATTTACTTTTTGACCCTTATTGCGGAACAGGAACAAGTTTGGTTGAAGCAAATTTGAAAGGAATTGATGCCATCGGCACAGATTTAAACCCGTTGGCAAGGCTTATCGCAAAAACAAAGACCACAAAAATAAACCTTCAAGTTTTGGATTTTTACCTCAAAGATTTTAACGACTATATTTTTTCGTTGATGTTTAATTTCAGTCCGAAGATAAGCGTCGTTATTCCTCAAATAAATAACATTGATTTTTGGTTTGATAAAGGAGTGCAAGAAAAATTGGCTACCATTAAGACTTTTATTGAAAAGATAGAAGATGAGAGCGTTAGCAATTTTTTCAAAGTAGCATTTAGCGAAACCGTACGAGAAAGCAGTTTTACACGCAATAGTGAGTTTAAATTGTTCCGAATGACCGCCGAGCAGATGCAAAAATTTAATCCTGACGTGTTTGGTTTAATGCAGAACAAATTAGCCCGAAACCACAAAGAACTGAAAGCATTTTTAGAGCAAAAACCCAAAGGTAGTTCGCAAATTTATGACTTTGATACAAGCGATAAGGTTCAACATATTGAAAACGAAAGCGTTGATATTGTGCTAACTTCACCACCTTACGGAGATAGTCGCACAACAGTGGCTTACGGACAATTTTCAAGACTCGCTAACGAATGGTTAGACGTAGAAAATGCGAATCAAATAGATAATAATTTAATGGGGGGAAGAAAACAAAAACAACGTTGTAGGTTTGACAGCCAAAGTCTTAATCAAAGCCTTGAAAAAATTGCAAACATAGATGAGAGAAGAGCCAAAGAAGTTTCTTCATTCTATGACGACTATCAAAAGTCTATTGAAAATGTAGCCAAAACGATTAAGAAAGGCGGTTATGCTTGCTATGTAGTGGGCAACCGAAAAGTTAAAGGCGAAGTTTTGCCAACAGATGAAATAACCAAAGACTTTTTTGAAATTCAAGGTTTTTCGCACATAGAAACCATCATTCGTAACATTCCTAACAAACGTATGCCCAGCAAAAACAGCCCAACAAATGTAACAGGAAAAAAAGACGAAACAATGAACAATCAGTATATCGTGATAATGCGAAAAGAATAAAAATATCAGGCAATATTATATTTGGGAAAAGGCGAGTTAAAATAAAAAAGGGGCAGTTCGCCCCTTTTGCACTTGTGGAGATGGCGGGAATCGAACCCGCGTCCAGAACCCTGTTAAAATCAGCCCCCACGCTCATCTTCGGCTATTGAAGTTCGTTTCCGACGGCGCAACCGACGGCGTTTCGGAAACTATCTCAACTAAGGTATTCGCCAAGTCCGTTGAGAACAAACTTCGCGAAGCCTACGTGCGAGCAAAGCTCAAGCACCCTTTTATGACGCAGGTCGGGCGTTCGTGTAGGCATCGAACCTGCCCGACGGCGTGGTCTGACTAATTAACTTGTGCTAATTAGGCAGCCATTGCGTAAGAATAATCTTCCGCATTTACTTGTTGCACAGACTTCTTTAACGAGTCCATCCGTGCGGAAACTCGGAGCGCAACTGATTCCGCCAGCGGTCCTGTCGAAACCTGTCATCCCCAACTTTTCAAAGAACTTTGGGCGACAAATATACGCAAAAACAGTTTCAGAGATGCACTTCAAAACACGGCTCTGACTTCGGCGCGCGCGGTGTGAATCGTGCGTCCAATCGGTAAGGCTCTGCCATCGTAGCCGCCCGAAGCCGTGATGTAGTTACTCACGCGGTAATCGGCATCAATGCGCCAAATGACCGTTGTGCCAATGGCGTTCCCGCCTGTCAGTTCAAAAACCGCGTTGAAGAAATCGGCATCGCGCAAGGTGGTTTGCAAGCGTTCCAGTTGTGCGTTCAATCGACCTTTGCCACGAAAAGAATAAGTCGATCGAATCTGTTGCGAATTGATATTGGCTTTCGCGCTCACGCCGCCCAGTGTTTTTGCAGGACGTTCATCAACGCGCTGTTCAAAATTGGCACGAAATCCAAATTCCAAATCTTGAAACGGACGATAAGAAATATCAGGCGAAACGCTTACGGCATTGATTTCAAATTGGCGACCGGTCTCGACAAACGCCGCACCTGAAAGCCCCGCCGCACGAGAGCGGTTGTAAGAGGAAATTAAATTGAGCTCAAATCCAAGTTCGTAGCCAATGCGCGTAACAAATCGCACGCTTCGCTCTGCAAAAAGCCGCTTCTCAACACCCAAACTAAATTGATTTTGCGATGTGCGTTGCTGAAATCGAAATCGAACATTCGTGATGTCGTTCTCGAAAAGAAACACATCTTGCTGAATGGTGAAATTGCCTGCAAGCGTGGTTTGGTCGTTCAAAAATTTGGAGAAGTTGAGGAGATAAATCGAGCGCAAATCGGTTTCAGTGCTTCGCTCTTCAACACGCAAAAGCGTTTCGCTTGAAAGCGCGGCGAGGGCACTTCGCGCAAAGGTCGTTTTCTCGCGAATGATGCGTGCGGGACGCAGGCGCAGTCGGAAACTGGTTTTCAAATCAATCGTTGGGAAAAGTTCATCAGAAGGAAAGGTGCGCAAGATGTATTGAAGCGTATCATCGCCGACATCGCCGAGAAAAGCAATCGGCACAAACTCATCAAATTCTTTGAAGCCGTTGCCGTTGCGGTCGCGCCAGATGTAGTTGCCTGCGCCGTTTGGCACAACGAAGAACTGCCGCTCTGTGCGTGCCGCTTTTTCGGTTTGAACATCATAGAGCCACTCGGCTTCAAGTGCCGCACGGAACGGCGTGTATCGCACTTGAAAGCGCAAGAGAAAGGTCTCTGCATCAAGATTGCCTTTCTCTTTGAATCGCTCTGAAAAGGTGCGCAGTCGGTTGGTGAAATTCAGTTGTGCGACCCATTCTTCAAGCGGAAGAAGTCGCCAATCGAGCATGACGGTTCGAGCAATCGAAGCGGGAATGAGCCGTGAATCGCCGAAGAAGCGCGAGTCGAAGAGTTGGTCGGCGCGATAGCCAAGAGAAACGGTTGCCGCTTGTCCGAAAAAACTGGGCAGGCGCGCGCCTGTGGTGAGGTCAAGAATTTCATGGCTATCGGGGCGGAGCGTATCGGCGGAAATCGAGCGCGTCTGTTTTGCGCTTCGCTCAATGGTGAGAAAAGGAATAAGCGTTAGACTTGTTGTTGGAAAAAATTGCAGTTCAAGTTGTGCTTGCTGTCGAAGCCACTCGGCGCGTTCATTGGTTTGTGCGTTTCGGCTTTGGGTGTAGGCGGCGTTGTAATGGAGTCTGCCGAGCGAATCTTTGCGAGCTTCTACATCAAGCGTTTGGCGTGTGGAAGAGAAGAGTGTATCGCGCAACACATCGCCGAACGTGTAGCGAAGTTGAGTGATGGGGTTCGGCGCATAGAGCATTGATGCATTGCGAAGCCGTTCCGATGTTTGCGCTGTGAAAAGCGAGCGACCATCGAAATCAATCAAATTAAACTCGCGCTCAAACTCAACGGGAAGCGTTCTATCAATGAACGCAAATCGTGCGTCCGTGAAGCGTTGCGAGGCAAGGAGTTCGAGCCGACCGTAATTTTTGCCAAAGAGCGTGAGCGTTTTCGGTGCGAAGTTAAAGCCAAATTTGTAAGCCGTGCCGCGTCGAGAGGCATCATCAAGCGTCGAGAGTTTGTTCAAATCGTTGTCTGAAATCGCGCCTTCGGCTTGAAGTGTGAGCGATTCAAACGGTGCGGCTTTCATGCCGAAGTCAAGCACATTTTGCGCCGTCGGAATCGGGAGCAATCGGAACGGCACATAATTGCCTCGCCCTTCGCCGACAAACTCAAAGATGCCAAACGAGACGCGCCGATAACTGCCGCGCCCTTCACTCACTAAACTGAACGAGGGGCTCCACACTGCGCCTGCAACGCCTTGACCAACATATCGGAAAATTTGAACAGGCTGACCGTTCACGACGGTATCCACTCGCGCATAACTGCCACGCGGTCGCCCTGCATTATCCGTGCCGACAAAGGCGGAAGTATCATTTGCCAAAAAACGATTTGTGCCTGCTTCGGCAATTTTCTTGCGCTGTTCTTCGGTGAGGTTGAACTCAATCGGCGCGTTTTCATCGTCCGATTCCGAGAGGTAAGATGTTTGAAGCGAGAGTTTGCCGCCGAACCAATCGGTTTTGATTTTTGAAGCAAGAAAGTTTCTTGGAAAGATGCGCTCGGTGAATTGAAAATCAACAACGATGCGGCTTTGCGCCGTGATGAGCCTGCGCGGCTGAAAGAAAATTTCGCCTGTGCCGTATTCAATGATGTAGTCGTTGTTTTGTCCGCGTGTTTGCAAGACACCATCGACATAGACGCGCTCTGAACCTGCCAACACCACGATAAACGCTCTGCCTTCGGGCGATGTGAGTCGATACGGTCCTTGCACGCCGTCGAGTCCATTGAAGTTGTTGATGGCAAAGCGTCCGCGTGCCAAAGCAAAGCCAAGCAAGGCTTCGGAATTCACAACGCCGAAATCGTATCGACCTTCGACTTTGCCACCTTGCAAGCGGCGAAAGAGATTGGCAAATTCCGTTCCTGCAAGGTCGAGATTGAAATCGCCGAGTGTGGCAGTTGCGTTTTTGGAGCGCACTTCAACAAAGACGCGGTCAAATTCTTGAATCGTTTGCGTCGTGCCTTCGGGCTGAATCGGCGTGTTTTCATCGGTCAGTGCGGCAGAAACTTCGACACCATCAGCAAGTTCACCTTCAAGTTGCAAGCGAAATCCTGAATTGACATTGAGGTCTTGATTTGAGCCAACCGTAACGCCGCGCACGATGCTTCCCGACTTGCGCAGTTTCGTGCCTTCAAAAATGTCATCAAGTGGCGCACGCTTTGCGATTGTCGTGACTTGGGCGACCGTATCTTGCATGAGTGAATCTATTGGCACAATGAGTTCGCGCCGCGCATATTCCGACTTAAATTGAAACGGCAAAGTTCGATAGCGCACTTCAATCGTGTGCGGTTGATTGTCAAAAAAAAGGTATCGCAGATAAATAATGCCGTTTTGGTGGTCAATGCGGAATCGCGTGGAATCAAGTTGGAGATTGTCAAAGAAGATTTTAACTGTGCCGCGATAAAGCGAGCCATCAGGCAGTTTGAGCGAATCAACATACGTGGTGCGGAGTTTGACAATAGTTTCGCCGCTCAATGTTTTTCGAACAGACATCGTGTCAGACACAAAGACGCTATCGCGCCACTGCGCCGAAGCCGAAGCAAGCGAGAAAAAAATTATCGCAATATGAAGCGTAAGCCGAGGCAAATGATGGACGGTGTCTGATGGTTGGTTTTATGTGTGATAACCAAAACATAACAAAAGCGTGAAGTGAGAATCAAGCCCTTTTTACAGCGCACGGATAAGACAGTTTTAACAGAGTCACACAGACCGTTGAGCATAGAGTTGCACTTTGAGCACTGCAAAAATCTATGCCGTGAAAATCAATGCTCTTTTGGGGGTTCAAAGTAGGCGCGATGACGTGCTTCGTAGATGTTGGCGTGTCCAATCAACACAAGTTGGTCGCTTTCGGTAAGGCGTTGAGTGCGTGTGGCAGGCAAGCCTGATTTCATGCACACGGCTTGGGTTTTTAGAACTTCATCGGCAATCGCAAGCAGAAACGGCATTGGTCCGAAAGGTTTTCCGCGATAATCCAAATCGAGTCCTGCAACAATCACGCGCTTGCCATCATTGGCGAGTTTATCGCACACTTCAACAATTCCTTCATCAAAAAATTGGGCTTCATCGATTCCGACCACGTCGGCATGGCGCGATTGCTCTAAAATTTCGCTCGAATGCGAAACCACCTTCGAGGCAATTTTCAACGCACTGTGCGAAACAATTTCATCTTTGCTATATCGGTCATCAATTTGAGGCTTGAAGATGGCGACTTTTTGCCTTGCAATTTGAGCGCGACGCAATCGGCGAATCAGCTCTTCAGATTTACCGCTGAACATACAGCCAGCAATCACCTCAATTTTTCCTGCGAGTGCTTTTGCGTTGACGGGCTTGGCGCGAAGTTTTTGCACAATCATGTAATGAAAGATGGTCAAGATTTTTTTGGGAAAACGATTCGGGAAGTAACTCGGCGATGGAATACGACTTGAACTGTCCGTTTTTATCGGCAAGATAAACGATGAGCGACGGTGCAAAATCCATCAAGACCTGTCGGCACGCGCCGCAGGGCGGACAAAATTCACCAGAACTTGCCGTAATCACAATCGACTCAAACTCGCGCTCACCTTCGCTTAATGCTTTGAACAATGCCACACGCTCAGCGCATATCGTCAAAGAATATGATGAGACTTCAATGTTATGACCGCTGTAAATAATCCCACTTTTACTTTTCAATGCAGCACCAACATGAAAATGCGAATACGGCGCAATCGCTTTCGCCATCGCCTCTTTGGCGGCACAATGCAACGCTTCAAGCGAAAGATTGACAGTATAACGAGATGATTTTTTCAATGAGAAAAATGAAATTGTATCTTTGATACAAACAAGCAAACGCAACTGCAAAAATACTGTGCCGAGTGAATTTAGAATTTTAATCGTCGAAGACAACTCTGCCGACGAACAACTTTTCAAAACCACACTTTCGCCACTCTCTTTGAGCATTGATGTTGCTAAAGATGGCAGAGAAGGCTACCAAAAACTCAAAGAAAACTCCTACGATTTGATGATTCTCGATTTAATTATCCCCAACATGAGCGGCGTGAAAGTGTTGAGAAAAGCAAACGAAGAAAAAATTGCGTTACCCCTGACGATTGTCTATAGTGCGCTCTCCGCAGAATCTTACATTATGGAGTGTTTGAAATTAGGCGCAAGCAGTTACCTTGTTAAGCCAGTGTCGGCACTCAACCTGCTGAACAGCATTGCGGATTGTTTAGCACTTTCAGCAAAGAAACGAACTGCACTGGCACACCCATCATCAACATTTCTTGATGAAAAACCGCTCACGCTGACCAGAGCGATGGCGCAAATGACCACTGCACAGAAATCGGGAAAAGTGCTGGTCGATACGGTTGAAGGCACTGGCACGCTTGACTACACATCAGGAAAATTGATTGCTGTTCGTTTCAAAGGATTAAGTGGATTGCTTGGGCTCGAGACACTTCGCGCACTGCCACACCGCTCGGTAACAATTCAACTTGTCGAGCCAATAATTGCTGATTGACTTAAAAGAACATTAACTTTACACCGCTTCAATTCAGAAGCAAAGCGATGATGACCAAGCCATGACCGACACACAAAAATATCAATTACTCGCTGTCGATGACGAGATTGCAAACATTACGTTCTACAAAGTTGCGCTCTCTCGATTGCCTGTTGACGTCGATACTGCCACAAGCGGCAGCGAAGCCTTTGAAATGCTCAAAAAAAAGCAATATGATTTAGTGCTTCTCGACTTGTTTATGCTGGATGGCACAGGAATCGGGTTGCTTCAAAGAGCCGAGCGTGAAGGGCTTATATTGCCGACAGTGTTAGTCTGTAGCAGTGCGAGCGATAAGGCAATCATCTCGCAAGCCTTGTCACTTGGTGCAGGCGGCTATCTCAAGAAACCGCTTGCATATCAACAACTTCTTCAAGCCGTGTGCGACTATCTGAACATACCTTATCCTGAAAAGTTAGCAAAAGGTGCGTCAGCATCATCACAAGTTTTGTCTGCATCTAAGTCCGAGAGCTCGGCTGTTGAACAGACAAGGAAATCTGCCGAAGTGCTCCAAACAGGAAAGGTTGAATCGCTGACACGCGCTATGTCGGCAATGACTATCAACAAAAAAACAGGCAAGGTCGAAGTGCATACCCCAAAAGGCGTGGGTATGTTAGAGTATGAAGAAGGTCGGCTGAAAAAAGTGGTCTACAACGGCAAAACCAGTATCGATGCACTTGAAGCCTTGCGTTATGAATCGCATCGCGAGATTCATATCGAGTTGAATAATTAAGTGAGTGGATTTGCATGATATCGATTCATTTCGCATATTCGTTCAAATCAAAACCAAGCCATGACTTTCAACCGCAACAACATCTGCCCTCACAACGAAAAGGCAATGCCTTGCGGTAACTCCCTTTCTTTCTTTTCATACTTCTACTTTACCTCGTTTTATTTCGCCGGTTGGCGAAACTAATCTGACTCACATATCCGCTTTGCGGTAAATCTACCACCCCGTTCAACCGAACACGGTTTCCAAATTCATCACAACACTTAAACAACTTCAAAGGAGAACGAATTATGCTTATCGTAATGGATAAAAACGCAAATCAAGAACAAATTGCGCAAGTCTGTGAGCGCATTCGTGCAATGGGCTTCAAGCCGCATGTGATTGCAGGCGAAGACCGCGTAGCGATTGGCATTACAGGCAATAAGGGCGCATTAGACAAAGAGCCGTTTCTTTCAATGAGTGGCGTCGTTGATGCTGTTCGAATCACAAAGCCCTATAAACTTGTCAGCCGTGAAGTGAAACCAACCGACACGGTGGTTACGATTAAAAATTCAAACGGCGCGGAAGTCAAAATCGGAGGCGATGAACTGCACATCATGGCAGGTCCCTGTTCAGTCGAGAGCGAAACACAAATCAACGAAATTGCACATCTGCTCAAAGCCAGTGGCGTCAAAATCATGAGAGGAGGTGCGTTCAAACCCCGAACGTCGCCTTATGCTTTTCAAGGATTGAAACTTAAAGGATTGGAACTCTTGAAAGATGCGGCAGAAAAAACAGGCTTACTTGTAGTTACGGAAGTCAAAGACACGGAGAATCTTCCTGCTGTCGCTGAACATGCCGACATCTTGCAAATTGGCGCACGCAACATGCAAAACTTCTCGTTGCTCGAAGCCGTTGCGCATTACAACAAACCAGTTTTACTCAAACGCGGACTTGCGGCAACAATCGAAGAATTTTTAATGGCGGCGGAATACATCGTTTCCAATGGAAACCCGAATGTGATTTTCTGCGAACGTGGTATTCGCACCTACGAAACCTACACGCGCAATACACTTGATTTAAGTTGCGTGCCTGTGATTCAGCACCTTTCGCACTTGCCGATTATCGTTGACCCATCGCACGGCGTTGGACTGTGGGAGTATGTCGCACCGATGTCAAAAGCCGCAATCGCATGTGGCGCAAACGGCTTGATGATTGAAGTCCACCCGAACCCTGCCGAAGCCCTCTCTGATGGACCGCAATCGCTTAAACCCAAAAAGTTTATCTCGCTCTTGCGCGAACTCAAACCAGTTGCCGAAGCCGTCGGCAAACGATTGAATGTGAATGTGCTCAATGAAACCAAGTCGCTCGAACTGTGTGCGTAACAATTTCATCTACGGTTTCCGTTGTGAAAAGAGCCAGTCGTAAAGTTCATCGGTAGCGAAAGCAGGTGACCAGGCGTTGTGTCCGACATTTGGAAACTCTGTATATCGCACAGGCGCGCCAAGTGCTTTAAGCGAATCAACTAATGCGCGAGACCAATCAACCTTTATCACTTGGTCATCAGAGCCGTGAAACACCCAAATTGGAAGATGCTTGATGCGCTGAACTTGGGTAACATCGCCACCGCCACAAATCGGAACCGCCGCCGCAAAAAGTGAGGGGTTGCGCATGACAAGTTCCCAAGTGCCGAATCCGCCCATTGAAATTCCAACCACATACCGACGCAATGAATCTACGGCGTAAGTGGATTGAATGAATCGAACTAAATGCACCAAGAGTTCTTGAATGAGCGAGGCACTATCGGCAAGTTTGTAATAGCCAAGTTCTTTTTGATAGGGCGACCATTTGAGTTCCTTCGGGCATTGCGGCACGAGAATGTAGCACGGATATTGGCTTTGACGTTTTTCAAATTCAAGCGCGCCGTGTTTAAGCACAAAATCGCTTCCATCGTTGCCACGCTCGCCTGCACCATGCAAATACAGCACAAGCGGAAAGGTTGCCTGAGGCGAGTGAGATGCTGGCACGAAAAGACGATAGGGAATTTTTAATCCACGATGTTCAAAGAAGTTTAAGGCAAAACGTGAGTGTTGTTGTTGGGCGTTGATTGAAAGCGCACCGCTTGCCAACATGAGCGCAAGAAGCGTCCAAATTGACAAGCGTGTGTGATGGGTTCGATAGGTCATTGCAAGTCGCAGTTCATTTACAATAGACTTACTACATTGAAAATAGTTCAAAAAAAGCAAAAGGAGCGGGAATGTAACCTCACCCTGTCGCGGTGCGACGTCCCTCTCCTTTCGCAAGGAGAGAGACGTTTTGGCGAAGCCAAAACAGGGTGAGGTTAAAGTATCAGGCTTTGCGATTAATGTTGCTTTAATTAAGCGTTCTTGTGATGTAGTAAGTCTAACGCCTAATTTACTACGCCTTCGAGGCGGTCTTCCAAATCCGCATAAATCTCGCGCAGTTGATTAAGTGTTTCGGCATCGGCTTTCCACAGTCCGCGACCGCTGGCTTCGAGCAATCGACCGACAATGTTTTTCATGGCTTGCGGATTAAGTTTAGCAAGTCGCTCACGCATCTTTTCATCGAGCGCGTAAGTTTCAGCGGCTTTTTGGTAAATCCAATCGTCAACGCTTTTTGTTGTGGCGTCCCAGCCAAGCATATAGGTCATTCGATTTGAGATTTCGGTTGCGCCGCTGTGTCCATGTGCAAGCATGCCTTCATACCACTTCGGGTTCAAAAGTTTTGTGCGGTATTCAATCTTTAACGCTTTGCCGACATCGTCAATTTTGGTATCGGCAGTGAAGGATTCAACATAGTTAAGTTTGACGTCTTTGAGTTTGGGATTGCGTTTTTCCGCACAAAGTTTGAGCGCGCCCGAAGTCGAGAAATAGTGGTCAATATCGGAAATGCCGAACTCGACCGAGTCGACTTGATGCACCACACGCGAGACCGTGCCAAGCAAGTTTTGCAAGACTTCGGTTTCTTTCTGCCCGTTTCGTGAGCCGCCGTAAGCAAACGCATTACGTCTGACAAATTGAGAATCCAACTCATCATCACTTTCCCACGCAGAGTCTTCAATCATATCATCAATGTATGTGCCGTATGCACCGGGCGATTGCGTAAAGAGCCGCGAGGTTGCGCTTTCAAACGATGAGCCTTTTTGCATGGCTTCATTCACGTGCTTTTTGATGAAGTTCATGGATTCAGGTTCATCGGCTTTGGCGGCGGCTTTCACGAGATTATCCAAGTGATTCATCAGCAAGCCAAACGCATCACGGAAGACAGGCGAGAGTTGCATCAAGACATCAATGCGCGGACGCTTCAACTCTTCAAGCGGAATCAGTTCATAGTGCGAAATTTTGTTTTGACCATCATACGCGGGACGCGCACCGATTAAGCGAATCACCGTTGCGACGGCTTCGCCTTTGGTTTTAATCGTATCCAAGCCCCACAAGACTTCGGCAATAGTTTCAGGATACTCGCCATGTTCTTCCAAGTGTCGAGCGACAATCGCATCGGCGATTTGCGTGCCGCGTGTGAAGGCAAGTTCTGATGGAATTCGCCAAGGGTCAATCGCATGAATGTTTCTGCCAGTGGGAAGCACGTGCAGACCGTCGCGGATTAAGTCGCCGCCTGCGCCTGTCGGTAAGAATCTGCCGTTCAAGACTTTAACGACGGCATCAAGTTCGTGCGTGTTGTCCGCCAAAGCACGCACCATCGATTTGCCATCGTGCATGATTTTTTCTAATGCGTTGGCTGTTTCGTGGTCAATCTCGTGCGCGTGAATCAAACTGCGCCACACTTGCACAGGATTTTCTTTGCCGAAAATTGCATGCTCGACAAAGGCTTTGCAAGCATCATCAATTTTTTCGCGAAGTGACATTGCGTGCGTATCGCCTTTGCGTGCCACGCTTGCTAAATGTGCATAGTGCTTGAAACTGCCGCTATGGTCAAATGCTTTGAGAAACAAACTCGGCAAAGCGGTTTCCAAGCCTTGTGCTTTGAGGCTTTCGGTAACAGTGATGAGTTGCGTTTCAATCGGTGACGCTTGTCCGAAAATGTGCAGAGAGTTAGTAATTAAGCGGGTTTCAAGTTCGTTGAGATAGACATACAGTCGGCTGACGTAGTCGCTGAACGCTTCGCCTTCTTTACGCGGCACATCGTCGTTGAGCGCAAGCACTTCGACTTTTTGCATAATCGCTTCTTCGGTGTTGGTGTCGCCGTTGAGATTGCGCTCGCGGTAATCGTTCATCATATCGCGCAAGGCGCGCAATTCTTTGTAAAGCCCAGAGCGCGACAGTGGCGGAATGGAATGAGAAATCATCACGGCGTAGCCGCGTCGTTTTGCGATTGAAGATTCACTCGGATTATTGACAGGATAAATATAGAAGTGAGGCACTTCCCCCAGAAGCGCGTCTGACCAGCATTTGCGGTTCATGCCAAGTTGCAAGCCAGGCATCCACTCGACCGAGCCGTGCATACCGACGTGAATCAGCGCATCAGCGTTGAAGGTGCGGCTAATCCAACGATAGAAGGCAAGGTATTGGTGGTGTGGCGTGTTTTGTTTGTCGAAGAGCAAACGCATCGGGTCGCCTTGCACGCCAATACGCGGCTGAACGCCAATGAAAATGTTGCCGAAGCGAATCCCGCCAATGAAGACCGAACCATCAGGCATCGGCACAATTTCACCGGCGAAGTTGCCCCAACGCTTTTCAATTTTCATTTGCTCACGTTCAGAGGCAAGACGCTCAAACTCGGCTTTGGTAACCGTGAGCGCGTCTTTGGAATTAAACATCTTTTGATGGTCAGTGGCGACATCAATCGCTTGCAAAAGGGCTTCGGGCGTTTCAGGGAGCGAGCCAACATTGTAGCCTTCTTTTTCCAATCGCTTCAAGATGGCGAAAAGACTTTTCGGCACATCAAGCAATGCGGCAGTGGCTTTCTTGCCCAAGCCGGGCGGATAGTCATAGACCACAAAGGCAAGTTTCTTTTCGGAATTTTTCTTACGCCGCAAGCCAACCCATTTTTTAGCGAGCGTGGTTAATCGCTCCAATCGGTCAGGAACGGTGGTAAGTTTGCCGTTGGTAATTGCACCAAGCACCACAGGTGCAACTGCACCGTCCATTTCAGGAATCGAGTAAGTGATAGTGGATTGCATCGGCAAAACGCCAGCTTTGCCCCACTGGTTGTAATCTTGCATAAAGAGCGGGTGCGAAACCACGTAAGGCACATCTAATTTTGTAAGCAATTCTTCGGAGACTTTGGCGTGAGTGTCGGGCTTGGTTGAGCCGGCAGGTCCGCCGACCAATCCGAAGCCAATCATATTGACCAAAAAATCGATGTGTTCTTTCATCAGCCACTCGCGCACTGCGACATGGGCTTCAACGCCCATCACAAAAATAGGCAAGGTGAAAAAGCCTTTGGCTTCAAAGGCGCGAATCGTGTCGTCAATGTAGGTGCGTTCTTGAAGCAAGTGTTTGCGAATGAAAAGCAGTGCAACACGCGGCGCGTGCTTTTCATCAATGCCGAGTTTATGCAAGTGTTTCTCTTGCCAACTGCGGAAGTGGCTCACATCTTTGAAGTATTCCTTGTGGTCTTGAATGGCGTCGGGGTGATAAAGCCC
>Ga0308390_1001367_pt1 | contig 15863 bp, 8 predicted proteins | sample Hotspr2Sample149_FD_202358 | JGI IMG/M metagenome (GOLD analysis project Ga0308390, IMG submission 202358) | Hot spring phototrophic mat microbial communities from Mushroom Spring, Yellowstone National Park, Wyoming, United States - 20040719_149 ...
GGCCCCCCACCGGAAACGTGAAACTTTCCTGGAATGAGTCCCTGGGAGCATATAAGAAACCCTTCTCTTGGGCCGGATAGTTCGACAGGTTCTGATAGTTCGCCAGCAGCCGGATGCCTGGGGGCTGCCGGGGAAATCTCCGGATAGGCCGCCCTCCTCTCCTGGGATAGTGCCTGGAGAGGGGAATTTAATCCCCCGATAGGGTGAAGCCGCGCTCTTCTGAGTTCCTCCCTCTTTAAGGGATCATTAAAAGTATGGAATATTTTGAGCTGGTAAAGCCGATCTTTTCCGTCCCTCTTCCAAGGAATAACTGTTGCCCCCGGTGTTCCGAGACCTGAATTTTTATGAATACCCCTGGAAAATATAGTGGCCGAGACCTGGATTTTTATGGATACCCCCCGGGAAATATATACATCCGCTTAAAATACGGATGCCCTCAACCGTTCGGAACCCCACCTCGAATATCAGAGTGGAGCGAAGACCGGCAGCCCCGGCCCATGGTTGGGGAAAGAAACCTTCCCGCCCCGTTGCTCCAGAACCGGGAAAAAACTCTCCCCCCGCCGGTTTTTTCCTTAGTCACCTCCAAAAACCAAGCCAAAATCGTAACATTTTAGCCGAATCAAGCAAATCGTCTCTTCCCCGGCTGTCGAGAAGGCCTGGTGTGGGGGGTTTGGGGGACACAAGGTACCTAGAGTCCTGCTTACACAGGAATGACACATTGCCGCCCTCCATACGGCTAAGATGTTACCCAAAATCCAAGCCGGAACGGGCTATCCGCCAAATTAAAAAAAGGGGCTTTGGATCTTTTTTCTGAAAGGCGATGGGGATTTTCCGGGTTTTTTAAATCACTCTCTTGAAAAAATAGCTGGTTCCAATCACACTGGAAAACAGCAGAACGTAGGCAATGCGGTTAATTTTTTTCGGAGTCCGGGCAATTACCCCTCAAAGGAGTAGATTAGACCCCGCCAATAGGGTGGTTTTTGTTTCTCGGACCGAACCCGGCGAATGGAAGAACCCCCATTGGCCCTCCTTTATCTTAGCGTTTGCTTACCTTAGCGTTTGCCCCATAAATGGTGGGTGTTGGTACCCACCGAAGGAGTTATTTTGTAATCCCCTGCTCCCTACGGTTCACATGAAGTAGGGGATTATGTCCCCACCGGAAGGGGTAAATTTCCGCTTTCATCTCCCCACTGTTTGGTGGGAAGAATACTCCTCACCAGGGGGTTGCGGATGGTCCTCCCCACTTCCGAATAGTGGTTCCCTCGGCCAGAGGTTTCCCATCCCACCTTTTTTCCCATTTTTTTCCCATCCTAGCTTTTTTCTGGAGGCTGTGCGAATGAAGAACCTGGTATTTCGACTGTGGCTCCTAGGGGTTCTGGGAGGGATTTTTTTCATTGGCGTAGGAAGCCTTGGTAGGGTAGCCGGTGCGGAACCGCCCGCCCCGCCGGAGCAATCCGGCCAACAAGAAAAACAGGAAAAACCCGTTCCTCCTCCTCCGCCCCCTAAACCGGAGGAAAAACCCAAAGAGACTCCGCCGCCTGCCGAAAAACAGCCGGCCGTCAAAGAGTCGGCCCCAAAAGAAACGCCTAAACCGTCGGAGGCTCCGGCAGTTAAACCGGCCACCGAGAAAGTCCCCGAGAAGGTCCCCGAAAAGCCGCCCACCATCACCATCACGCCTAAGCCGTTCAAGGTGGAAGTTACCCTGGAAGGCTATTTGGAAGCCCGGGATACCCAGGAGCTGGTGCTCAAACCTCAGGTTTGGATGGATTGGGAGGTGGTTTCGGCTGTCAAACACGGGGCCCAGGTTCGCCAAGGGGATGTCTTAATCCAGTTTGACGCCAAAAAGCTGAACGACGCCATCACCGAGGCCAAGGCTGAGCTTCGGGCAGCGGAAATCGCTCTCCAACTAGCCCAATTGGATGTTCAGTGGGCCGAAAGTGTCCATCCGATCGATTTGGCCTTGGTGGAACGAACACAAAAACGTTTTGCCGAGGATTTCGAACGATTCTTCAAAGTAAGGCAGCCCTTAGCCCGGAAAGAGGCGGACTTGATGCTCCGACGGGCGCAATACATGTTGGAAAGCGAAGAGGAAGAACTTCGCCAATTGGAAAAAATGTATAAGGCTGATGATCTCACCGAAGAGACCGAAGAATTTATTCTGAAGCGGCAACGGTTTTTCGTTGAATTGGCCAAGTTCTTTTATGAAGAAGCCCAGAAGGAGCACGAGGCGGCCACCCAGTTGACCTTGCCCCGTCGGGAGGAGGACATGAAAACCGATGAACAAATTCAGCGGCTCCGCACCGAGCGGGCCAAAGCCAGTCTGCCGCTGTTGCTTCAGAAGGCCAAAGCGGACCTGGAAAAGGCCAAACTGGTCCACAGCAAAGCCCAAGAAAAGCTAGCCCAATTGGAAGCCGACCTGGCCCTGATGACCCTCAAATCGCCGGCCGACGGGATTGTCTATTATGGTCGGCTGCAAGATGGCCGGCTAAGTGGGGCGGAAACCACCCTGTTTCGCAAGGGCGACAAGGTGCTGCCCGGCCGACCGGTGATGACCGTGCTCAAGGTTCGGCCTTTGACGCTGGTGGTGGATGTGCCGGAGGAGAAATTTTATGCGGTTCGTCCCGGCCTCCAGGCCAAGGTGGAGCCGAAGGGCCTGCCCGACCTGAAGTTCTCTGCCGTGGTGGCGGAGGTGGACCGGGTGCCTGTGGCGGACGGAAAGTTTCGAGCACGCCTTACTCCAGCCCTGGACAAACAGGCCGACGCCCTCATGCCCGGTATGGCCTGCAAAGTCAAATTGGTCCCCTATGTGAAAACCGATGCCCTCGTGGTGCCCAAGTCGGCCATCGAACAGGACCCCCTGGACGAGGAAAAAGCGTATGTGTATTTGGTTGTCGAGGGCAAGGAGCCGCTGCGTCAGCCGGTGGTTCGAGGCCGACAAAAGGAGACCGAGTGTGAGATCACCGGCGGCCTGAAACCGGGCGATAAAATCCTAGCCGAACCGCCCAAAAAGAAAGATGCCACCCCTTAATTCCAAGACCTGAAGGAGTGTTCCTATGAGACGGCACCACGGTCTGGAACGGTGGACCGGATTATCCGGGGGGACAGCGGGGGTGGTTTTTCTCTGCCTCCTGGGGAAAGCGATGGGATGGCTCGGAGCCTGGGAGTTCTGGGAAGGATGGGCCGGCCAGAAGTTGGGTTGGGCTGCTGAGTCTTCATTGGGCGGATCAGCCCTTGGGTCGTCCGATCCGAGGACGCGGACGTCGCCGTTGGCCTTGCAGGCCGGCAGACCGCTGACACCAGCCTTGCAGCCAGCTACATCGGCCGAACATAGTCAATCCCCCCATTTGCAGGACTCCAAGCTGCCGGCATTGGCCTTGCAGGGGCCAAAGCCGCCGCCGGTGCCCAGGCCGGAACCGGCCGATATCCATCGTGCCATTCAGCGAGGGGTGGCTTTCTTGGTCAGCCATCAGAATCCGGACGGTTCCTGGGGATCAGCGCGGCGGACCAAGGACCTGAATATTTATGCGCCGGCGCCGGGCGCCCATCATGCGTTTCAAACCGGAACGACGGCCCTGGCCCTGTCGGCTCTGTTGGAAGTAGGGGGCCGGGAGCCGGGTTTGGCCAGCCCAGAGGTGCGTCGGGCGATCGAGCGGGGGGAAGAGTGGATTTTTATTCATTTGCCCACCTTGCGCCGAGCCACCCCCGATGCCCTCTACAATGTTTGGGGCCATGCCTACGCTTTGCAGGCCCTGGCCCGCATGTACTCCCGCAAACCTCACGACCAAGCCCGTCAGCAGGAAATCCTCCGCCTGATCCGCCAGCAAATCGAACTGTTGCAACGATACGAAACGGTCGATGGCGGGTGGTGCTATTACGATTTCCAGCTTCGCACGCAGAAACCGGCCGGTTCTAGTATCAGTTTTGTATCGGCTACGGTGCTAGTGGCTTTGCATGAGGTGCGGCAACTGGGTGTGGAAGTGCCTCCGAATCTGGTCGAACGGGCCGTGGCCAGCATCCGCCGACAGCGAAAACCCGATTTCAGCTATCTGTACGGCGAATATCTCCGGTGGGAGCCCATGCATCCGGTCAATCGGCCTGCCGGCAGCCTGGGGCGTTCTCAGGCCTGCAATTTGGCTCTGCGGCTTTGGGGCGACCCGCTGGTAACCGACCAGGTGCTGACGACCTGGCTGGATCGGCTTTTTGCCCGCAACGGCTGGCTGGATTTGGGCCGAAAACGCCCCGTGCCGCATGAATCTTTCTTCGCCATTGCCGGATATTTTTTCTACTACGGGCATTACTATGCCGCCCGGTGTATCGAACTCTTGCCGGCGGAAAAACGGCCGCCCTATCAGGACCATCTGGCTACCGTATTGCTCAGCCTGCAAGAGGCGGACGGCTCCTGGTGGGACTATCCGCTGTATGATTATCACCAGGCCTACGGCACTGGCTTTGCCCTGATGAGCTTAGTCCGCTGCTACCGGCCTGGTTCTTGAACGTCTGCGCTATCCCGGCGGAGGGACAGGAGCTTTTTGGGTTCTATGGCCTTCCCCGATGGACGCGGAAGCACGGTGTGTGGGGTGGCACCGCAGACCAGTAGTAGTGCGGCGTCTCCACCGGCTAGTCGATATGCAGTCTTCGTGGGCGGTCCGTCGATATGCACCTCTCTCCGGGCCAGTACATGTGGATCCTTCTGAGGAGTCATGATTGGTCTTTGCAAAACCAAAGGACACCGGTGTGGCCAAAAACCCGGGAATTTCCTGTCTGGCCGATTTGCGAAGCTCAATAGATGGGCGGCCTCTCTGGCAGCCAATAGATGCACTGCCTTTGTTCCGGCCAGTCGAGGTGCCGCCTCTCTGGGGGCAGGTGGTGTGGGGTACCCCAGGGCGGTAGCTCTTTGGACTGCTGGGGGCAGGCGCTGGCCGCTATCCCGGGGTGAGTCGCACGAAACCCCATGCCGAGACGTTTCGCTCTCCTGGATGTTCCAGGGATAGGGGGACGATGGAGACATCGCCGCTACGCCTACGGGGAAGCGGGTTTTCCTTGCGGTTTTTCTTCGGGCTTTTCTTCGGGTTGCGCGTTGGGTTGTTCTTTGGGTTTTTCTTCGGGCAGGCCGGGGAGTTTGGGTTTTGGTTTGGGTTGTTTTTCTTCGGTTTGGATGAGTTCTCGGAAGGGTTTTTGCTGTTGGTAGCTTTCTAGTTCTTTACGGAGTTGATCTTTTTGGTCGGCCCGTCCGAGTTCGATGGCTTTAGCGGACCACTTTTTGGCCGTCTCAAAGTCGCCCAGTTCGGCATAGGCGGCGCCGAGAGTGCTTAGGATATGAGCTTCTTTATACTGGGTGAGTTCACAGGCTTTCAGGGCCATTTCCAGGGCGCGTTTACCGTTCCGGAGGGAATCCACCGGTGAGGTGGCCAGCACCCAGGCGAAGTTATTCAATAGTCCACTGTCGTTGGGGCGGAGCTTTAAGGCCCGCTCATAGTCGGCGATGGCCTCGGCATGTTTACCGATGTTCAAATAGGCATCGCCCCGGCCTCGCAAAGCGGCTGGGTTGTCCGGGTTTTTCTGGAGGATTTCCGTAAAAAGTTCGATGGCCCGGCGGGGGCGGTTGTCCGCCAGATACAAGGAGGCCAATTGAAGCTGACCTTCTTCGTCATCCGGATGCCGACGCATCCAATCTTCCATCAGCTCGACGGCCTCTTCGGTGCGTTTGAGTTCGGCCAGGAGCACTGCGCGGTATCGAACGGCCAGACGGAGATCAGGCTCCTGTTTGAGCACCTCGTCGATTTCCGCGAGGGCCTTGTCGAATTGTTCCATTTCTTGAAAAACTTCTGCCCGCAGAAGCCGAACCACTAAAGGTTCCCCCGCCTCTTTCAGGGCTTCGTCTAAGTCCTTGATGGCTTCGGGAAAGTTTTTCTGAAGCACATGGACACGGGCCTGCTGAACCCACAGTTCCGCGGATTTGGGATCGATTTTTCTGGCCTCGGCCAGGACGGCCAGCGCAGCGTCGTATTTCTCCTGTTTGCTCAAGACCAGAGCTTTGGCGATATAGGTGGGAATATGTTTTGGATCGAGTTTTAAAGCGGCGTCAAAATCGGCCAACGCCTTATCCCACTGGCCTAGTTCCACATAGGCGACGCCCCGTTCCCGCAGCGTTTCGGGGTTTTCCGGCTGAAGCCGAAGGGCTTCGTTCAGATCGGCCAGTTGTTTCTGGGGATCTTGCTGCAAGGAGGCTCGGAGCCGAAAAGCCATCGCTCGGGTGGGCGCCTCCGCATCGGGCACGGCCAGGGCATCGTCCAGAGCTTTGGCGGCGCGTTTGGCATCCCCGCCGGGCAACAAATGCAACCGGGCAATGAATACCAGGGCCTCCGCCTGATTCGGCAGGATGGCCACGGCAGTTTCCAGATCGTTGAGGGCCGATTGGCGAAACGGCTCCAGACGAGGGATAAACGGCGTTTCCAACAGGGCCTTGGCCACTGCCACTCCCCGTTGAATTAACGTGGAGGCCAACATGGTCTTGGCGTACTCTGTGCCCGCCTCGTCCAGCCCCTTTTCCAAAGCGCTTCGGCACAGCCGGATCACTTCTTCTAGGTCGGAAAGTTTCTTCGCCTTGAACCGAAGTTCCGTGGCCTTATCCAGGTCGGCTTGCCCGGCGGGCGGCTTCTTTTCCGGGGCCGGCGTCGAAAACTTTTCTATCGGCGATTTGGGCGGTTCCGTTGCGGTAGGGGACTGGTCGGCCGGCGATTTGGACTGTTCGGGTGTTGGCTGTTCCGCTGGAGATTTAGGGTGTTCCGTTGGGGAGTTGGGCTGTTCGGTTGGGGATTTGGGTTTTTCGGCTGGAGAGGTGGGCTTTTCGGCCGGGGATTTGGGTTGTTCGGGAGCCGGCGGTTGTTCACCCTTTGGGGCCGGGGGATTCCCCTCGGCAGGCGGTTTGTCCAACCGGCCGGGCGCTTCCCTCGGCAGCACTTGGTTGGCAGGTTCGGTCGGTGGTTCCTCAGGCTTCTGCTCAGCCTGACAAACCAAGCTCTCCCTTTCCAGCACGGACCAATTCCCAACTGGCGAGAGAACGGTCGGCAAACCGAGATGAGAAAAATCTCGCTCTGTCCCACCAACCGTCAAAATTCCAGCCACAACAGCAACGTCCATCACCCTCATCCATTGAATCCACACGAACATAACCAGCCTCCTTTTTCATTCCACCAAGGCTATCCTCACATGACACCACCAGGGGAAACCGCTTCCCGTTCAGGGAATCCTGGAACTCGGAGAGGCTATCCCGAAATGGGCACCCGGGCGGCGCCCCCAACCGTTTCCCCACCCTTCCGGTTTCCCACGATGCCCGGTTTTATGGGGTTTTGGGCAGTCTGGGGACCGCCGGTTGGTGGCACATCCGCTGAAAACGGATTTTCGGAACCACCTCTTTGATCGTGTCTGCCCGAACACTCGCCAGCCGGGAGTCCTCAGGCGCTCAAGCTCCTGCTTGGCCGGTCTGTTCTGCCACGGAAGAGGCGTCTGCGTTGTTTTCCGCTTACCCCGGAGCGGCACTTCGGCGCCTCTTCCGAAGGTATGCTCCATGTGGGAGAAATAGTCCAGGAAACCTTTTTCAGTCGGTCTGCCGGAAAATCGGTCCCCTCCTGTTTCTCTATCATACTTCTGGGATTGCCAAAGGAAAAGGTTCCTCGGAAGAATCTGCTCGGGCGGCGCCGGCCCTTTGGGATAGGCAGGAAGAGCTAGCCGGCAGCCCGTCTAGCCGAAGGCCCTCCTGGGAAGTATACTGAGTGAAAGGGAAGGGGGGTTTGGAAACACGACTCCCATGGCACGGCACTCAGGTTCCACTTCCCGAAAGAAGGAGATGACGTCGGCTGTTTCCCTAATCGATCTGGAAGAGCTTTTCCTGCTCCATGGCTAAGAAATCGAAAAAAATCAAATATGCGGGGGGGCCACCGTCTGGGTTGCTGGAGGGCCAACTGCCTTCGGTCCGAAAGTGGCGATGGGCCGCCGGGGGACTGGGCGTGTTGGGCCTGATGGGGATCGTGGCAGCTCATTTTTTGGTCCGGGAACTCCCTTGGTGGGGGGTATGTCTGGGCGGCTTGGCTTGTGCGGCCTGGGCCACCGTCGTTTTCCTATTAGCTACCCATGAGCCGGAATCAGAGGAATTGGCCTTGCGAATCCAGAAGGGGGTGCATGTGGATTTCGGCAGGGCGTTGCGGGAGGCCCGGCAAAAACGTCGAAAAGTGAAGCTTCCCGGATTAGGCGAGGTGAGCCTTCGGCAGATGGGCAGTACAGGAATCTTCCTGCTGGTGTTTGTCTGGTGGCTAACGCCCTGGGGACCGATTCGGGTGGCGGAACGGAAACTGGAAGACCCGGCCCAACTATTGGGCGAGGAACTGCTGTCGCCGGTCTTGGTGCTGACCGATCCGTATTGGGCGATGGTGCAATTGCCGGTGATGCCGCCCAAGCTGAAGCAATTGTCTCGATATTTGCCGGCAGGCCCGACTCGGATGGAACGGGGTTGGAAACTGTTGGCCGAGGGACGCTTTGAGGAGGCCCGGCAGCAGTTCCAAGCGGTGCTGAAGGAATCTGCGGATGCAGCCCTCCTGGAACGGGCCACGCTCGGATTGGCCCAAACGGAAGTATATAGTTGGAATTTTTCGACCGCAGGGGAACATTACGAAAAGCTCCTCCAGCGCAACCGCCAGAATCCCTTCGTTTTAGGACAGGCGGCCATGACCGCCCTGTATCGGGCCCGGTATGCCGAGGCACTCCAATGGCTCAACGAGGCGTTGAAACTGGTAGATTCCGGGTCCAATCTCCCCCCAGAAAAGCAACGCATCTTAAGCGGTCTGCTCCATGGAAAAGCGACGGTGCTCAGTATAGTGGGCCGATCCGCGGAGCAGTGGGAAGAGGCGGCAAGCCTTTACCGACGAGCCCAGGAGCTGCTCGGTCAAGAGGAGCTTTTCGGCTCCCATCCGCCGCTGCTGGCCGCTGTGGTCAATAACCAAACCGTCCTTCAACAACTCCGAAGCCGACTGGTTGGCGTCCAAACGCTCCATCATCAGGCCCGCACGGTTTGGGAGCAATCCTTAGGCAGGGATCATCTGCATGTGGCCGATGGGTGGACCAATCTGGCCATGTGTCATCTCGTCCTAGGGGACTATGCCCAGGCGGAGCAAGCCCTTGCCAATGCACGCCGCGTGCTCCAACCACAGATCGAACAGGCCCAATCAAGTCCTTTGAGCACCCCTTATCAATGTGCCGTCTCTCTGTTGGCCCGCAGTTACGCTCAGTATCGGGAGGCGGAACTGCCTGCTCTGGAGGCACTGCGGAATATGGAACAGGTCTTCGGGCCGGAACATCCGGCCGTGATGGGGCCGGTCTGTACGTTGGCCCTCTGTTATGGGGAATTGGCCCGATATATCGCTAGTGCTACCCCATTGATCCTCCGGGCTGAGGCCCTAGGGGAAAAAACTCTCGGGAAAGATCATCCTCGCCTGGCGACGATTCGGCTTTGGGAAGCGGAGCTTTTGTTGGCACAAAAACAGTACTCTGCTGCCAAAGACGTGGCTGAAAAGGCTCTCCAAATGGCCTTGGCCACTTGGGGTGAAGAACATTTGCTTACTGCCCAAATTCTGAACGCCCTTGCCCACGCCAAGCTGGAATTAGACGACACGGCCGAAGTCCGCTCCCAGTTGGAAAAGGCACGCCGGATTCTGAGTTCGGAAAAAATCGGCCTCCGACAAGGACCGGATATGATCCAAACCCTGACCTTCCTAGCAGCCCTGGAGGCCAAAACAGCACCCCCCCGCGGGTTGACCAGCTATAAACAAGCCCTCAGTACCCTCGAACATTTATTGGGCCCGGACCATCAAGAACATCCTACCGTGGCCCGATTGCTGGTTCGTGCCGCCCGGCTGGCTATCCGAACTCGTCAACTGGCCGAAGCGAAACAATTCCTCCAACGGGCCCAACAAATCCAACAGGCTGCCTTCGCCCAAACTCAACCCAATCATCCCGATCTGGCCGACACCCTAGAACTCTACGCCGATCTGCTCGAACAATCCGATCCGCCCGATCCGGCCCAGGCCCAGAAACTCCGCCAACAGGCCCGCCAAATCCGCCTCCGCCACCAACAAGAAGATCGCCTCAAAGCCCCCGGCAGTTAACCCGCCGCCTCCCAGGGTTTTTCCGTGCCTGCCGTCTTTTTCGGACGTTCTTGTTTACCCATCATGCGCAGGGCTCAGAGTCCAGAAGAACAAAACGTAGCCGCCGCGTCTTTTTCGGACGTTCTTGTTTACCCATCATGCGCAGGGCTCAGAGTCCAGAAGAACAAAACGTAGCCGCCGCGTCTTTTGCGGACGTTCTTGTTTACCATCATGCGGAGGGCTTCGGAAGCCGGGCGTTTTCCGTGCCTGCCGTCTTTTTCGGACGGGGGACCCTTTTAGCGGAATGAAGAACTCGCCTCTCCCTTGGCCGTCGAAAAGCCGGCCAGAGCCGCCACCGCTAGGGAGCGGCACGCTGGCCGGGTGTGGGGGCCCCAGTGTCATCCCTCCGAAAGCAGGGACCCAGGCTCCTTTGGGTATGCCCCTTGGTGTCCTTCCTGCGCAAGCAGAAATCCAGGAAAAAACACTGGGTTCCTGTTTTCGTGGGAATGACACACGGGCCGCCGCCGCATAAGCGCAGCCGGCATGTTTGACGAAGTGCCTATCCCAAAACCAGACTTGGTAAAAGCCCAAGTTGAGTTCTCCTGCCCGAGCAAACCGCCTTCTTTTGAAGGATTAGCTTGGGCGGCGACGGCATTTTGGGATAGGCTCTCCGTGCCAAAACCGCACCTTCGGCCAACCCAAACGATGGTTTCCCCGTTTCCCACCCGACTCCCCAAGGCCGACCATCGGGAGGCCGATCCATAGGCAAGCACCCTTGCCGGGGAGTCTGCCTCCCGGTGGCGCTCTAGAAAAACGTGCCGAAGACATGTTCCCCCTTCGCCCGGATGGCGTTTTGCAACTGATTCCACTTCTTTTGCCAGGCCGAGAGGGGGTGTCCTCGGCTGGCCCGCTGCAAAATGCAATTTCTCGCCTTCGGCGCTTTCTGTCGGATGGTCGCCTCTTGGCCCACATAGGCCGTATCCCCTCGGGGTTCGCCCCAGTCCAGCAGGGCTTGCCAGGGCATGAGGTGGTTCATGGTCTGTAAGAAGAGGTGGCGTCGAGTGGGTTTGCCTGGGCAGTCCCAGCCGCCGCTGGAGGCGAAGGTCTTCTGGCCAGAGAGTTGCTCCAGTTTCTCCACGCATGGTCTCCCTACTTTGGGAGGATCGTTGGAAGAATTCTTCCCTAACTCCGTGTCTTTGTAGATGAACCTAACTTATGACGTGAAAATAGGTTAGCGAAAAATCTTTAGCCCGCCAAGTGCCCGGGAGAAAAATATTGAAAAATTTTTTATCCCCATGCTTGATAGCGCCAGGGGGGTGATTATACTAACAAGGTGTATTCCGTAGTATTTCGTTCGCTTGGGGCTTTCCGGCTTGCCTGGGCCGGTGGGTCTCGTGTCCGAAAGGGCCGAAACCCCAAGAGCACCAAAAGAAGGAATTATTCAGAGGTTCCATAAATCCTTTACAAAATTGTTGACAAAATCCCGGGGGGGAGTATTCTGGAAAGTGGGGTATCCTGGTCCTCGGCCCACAGCAAACGCCTGCTTCCCAAGGGCAACGCTTCCAAAGGTGGTTTTTGCGGACAGAAGGCGCCAAGGCGCTTTGGCAAGAGAAAACAACTGTCCTGTCCTGAAATAGGTTTTACTTCTGTCTCTCATTTCTCAAAAGGAGGGCCTTCGATGCGACGACTCCGACTTCTTGGCATGGCCTTGGGGGTGGTTTGGGTAGGTATTGGGGGGGCTAGCTCCGTAAGGGCCGCCCTGATCGGCCACTGGACGTTTGATAATCCGGCGAACCCCTATGCGGATTCCAGTGGGTTTGCCAATCACGGCACGCTGGCCGGCAGCGGCGCCTTAACCCAGGTTCCCGGTCCGGTGGGCGCCTACAGCCTGCAATTTCCCGGCGGTGTCTGGCTCAATGTGGGCAGCAACGACATCTTCGACACCGCCCAGAGCTACACCGTTTCTGCCTGGGTGTATAAAGACCCGGCTGCCGGCTCCAGTTGGCGAGGGGCGGTCGGCGATTGGGATGGCGGCTGGATGCACCTGGGCCAGCATCTGAACGGCGTCTTCTCCAACCATGTGCTGGTCGATGGCGCTCAAAAAGACATGATCGGGCTTACTCCCGTAAAAACCCAACAATGGCAGCATGTGGTCTCCGTCGTGGATAAAGCCAACAAACGTCTCCAGCTTTGGGTCGATGGTGCATTGGAATTCAGTACTACGCTGGCCACCTGGGGATCGACCAACGTGCCAGGCACAACCAACGTATTGATCGGCACGCCGTATTCTTCCGGGACCTTTTCTTGGATTGGCCGGATCGACGATGTGGCCATCTGGAACCGGGCACTGACGCCTTCGGAAGTCCAAACCCTATATGCCAAAGGGCTTCAGGGCGTCAACGCCGCCTCGGCCCTGCAGACCGTTCCGGTCGAAAGGGGGCTTCTGCTTTGGTTGGATGCCGGCGACCCCAGCACCATCCAGACGGACACCAACGGCAAAGTGCAAGCCTGGCTGGATAAAAGCGGTAACAACTACCATGCGACCCAGTCGGACGAAACCCGTCGGCCCTTGCCCAACCCCACCGCGTTGAACGGCCGACCGGCTATCCGCTTTGACGGCGGAGCCGACGGAGCGGCCGACGCCCTGCTGATCGACGACAAGCTGAATCTCTCCGCCCGGCCTTATACGGTCTTTATCGTGGATCAATATTATGGCACCCCCCATGGCCGAACCCTCCAAGGCCGGGATGCCAATTGGTTGGTGGGCAAATGGGGTGGCAATAATGGCTTCTTTGCGGATGGATGGGTGGCCTATACTTCGGCCGGCGGCAACAATGTGCCTGCCATCAGCGACGCCCAAGCCTATGCCTACGGCAGCGGTTACAGTCTTAACGGTATCGACATCACCGGCACCAATGGCAGTGCGGCTCCTACCGGCAACCCCGGCAAACTGGCCCTCAACGCCTCCGGATGGTCTAACGAACCCAGCAAATCCGATGTGGCCGAGGTGATCCTATTCAATCGGGCGCTGTCGTTCCATGAACGATCCCAGGTCGGCCTGTATTTGCGCGAAAAATACGGCCTGACGGGCTATACCGCCTACAACACCCACCTGGCCACCAAAGAATGGGTCTTCTACGGCGCTGATCCGGGCGAAGGTCTGGATTTCCAAGGCCGGTTCGTCTATGCCGTCAATGTGGGCGGCTCCGGAGGGATTCAAGTCGGCGATGCCCTGTTTACCACCGACACCGGGCTGATTAGCGCGGAATATCAGATCTCCAGTTTCACTTCGCCCAATTATGGCACTTCGACCAACGATCAAAACCTGGCCAGTGTCATGGGATCCATCCGTTGGACCGCTACCGACGGCGTCGGTATCGAAGATGTTACCATCACCCTACCCGGACTGGAGATCGGCCGGACGTATAAGCTCCAGTTGCTCATCGGGGATACTTGGACGTCGCGGCATTTTGCCGTGGATATTAACGGAAGCCGGGTGGTGGCCGACCTTCCTTCGGCAGGTATCCAAGGAGGGCTAACTACCCAAGGCACGGTCCTGGTGCATCAATTCGTGGCCGACCGAAATACGATGACCATTGTCCTGAATGGCCAGCCCGTCAGCGGCGGCGACCGGAATCCCATGATCAACGCCTTTACGTTGGAAGATTTGGGCATCACCGGCCGGACCACCGTGAGCACTTTCACGGGAGGCGATCCGGGCGAAGGCCTGGACTTCCAGGGTGCTTTTGTATATGCCGTCAATATCGGGGGGCCGGGCGGCCTGCAGATCGGCGACGCCCGCTTTACCGCCGACACGGCCACCCCGGGCCTAAAAATAAACGCTGAAAATCTCGCCCCGAATTGGTCCACGCCCAATTACGGCTCCAGCCCCAACGACGACGTTCTGGAAACTCTGATGCAGTCGGCCCGATGGACCCAAACCAGCACGAACCCCGACGGCGCACGGATTCGCGGGGAAACGGTCAGTTTGGAACTGACAGGTTTGACTCCCGGCCAAGAATATGTCTTGCAACTTCTGTTCGGCAATACGGGCACAGGCCGGGGCTTCGACGTGGTGATCAACGATACCCTCGTACTGGATAATTTCAGCCCGGCCGATTATGGAGCCAGCGACTCCGTCGGTGTGGTCGTGACCCATCGATTCACGGCGGCCAGTTCTCTGCTGAGCATTGTACTCGACGGCTATCCGACCAACTTTGGCACACCGGATCCGGTCCTCTTTGCCCTGACTTTGGAGGCAGTGCCGGAACCGGGCAGTTTCGTGTTGCTCCTGCTGGGTGCTTTGGGGCTAGCGGGTTTCATCTGGAGAAAGGGAAAGAAGTAGAATAATAGTTAGACTGTATCCACCCGGCCAGCACCCTACGACTTGGAGGAGCTAAAAACGCTGGAATCCCCCAGAGGGTGGACCTTGGTCCCGGTGGATACCGCTCTCGGGGATACCGTCCCCATAGAAGACTTTGGAAAGATCCCCAAGTAAAAGGTAACCTCCTTGGACCCCACTGAAAAGAAAGGAAGCCGCTATGGTGATGGATCGGGTTCCTCAGAGGCCGGGCGATTCCAACGTGCCGATCTTTCGCTCCTTTGGGAAGGCATGGGGCCCAGGCTTCTTTCGGCGATGGCGCTTCGGGAGGGGATATATACAAGGTTTCACATTGGTGGAACTGCTCGTCGTCATTGCGATTATCGGGATTTTGATTGCCCTGCTGCTTCCTGCCGTACAGGCGGCCCGGGAGGCGGCCCGACGGGCGCAGTGTGTCAACAACCTCAAGCAGATCGGCTTAGCCTTGCATAATTATCATCAGGCGATGCGGTGTTTGCCGTATGGTTCGGATTGGCCTTGGTGTCGGGGCGGCACCTGGCCCGCCTTTATCCTCCCCTACATCGAACAACAGGGCCTTTACAACCAATTCGACTTCAAGAAAAAGATGTCTCAGGACCCCAACCGAGAATTGGTCAAAACGGTGGTGCCGACGTATCTGTGTCCCAGCGATCCTACCAGTGGCCGACCGGTGCTTACAGGCCGGTGGCCGGACGGCGATTGCAATCCGCCGGAGGCCTCGGCCCTTTCCTACACCGGCTGCATGGGACCGACCCATCCGGACGCCTGCGACTTCTGCCCCGATCGGAATCCCAGCGCCTCGAACTGGTGCTGTCAGGGGCTTAATCTTGGTTCCCAGACGTCGCCGGGCGTTTGGGGGGCCTCCTCGGTCGGCATGTTCGGCCGGTTTGCCAAAAGTTTCCGGTTTGAAGACGCTACCGACGGGCTTTCCAATACGATCATGGCTGGCGAAACCCTGCCCGCCCACTACATCTGGAACGGCGCCTTCCTGCACAACTTCCCCGTCTCCAGTACGAATATCCCGATCAATACGATGGAAAGCGACAACGGCCAACGGCAAAACTGGTGGCGTACCAGCGGCTACAAAAGCAAACACCCCGGCGGCTGCAACCTCCTGATGGCCGACGGGAGCGTCCATTTTGTCTCCGAAAATATCGACTTCCAGGTGTATAACTATCTGGGCACCCGCTCCGGCGGCGAAGTCGCCAAGTTGCCGTAACCTTACCCTCTGGCCGCCGAGTCTTCCTACCATTGAGCTTCGCAAATCGTAGAGATACGGAACTCTCTGGTTTTTTCAGCCACTTCGGTGTCCCTTGGTTTTGCGAAGATCAATAGGATCGCTTTGGTTTTCCGGTGTCTCTGTTTTT
>Ga0308390_1001369_pt1 | contig 15842 bp, 8 predicted proteins | sample Hotspr2Sample149_FD_202358 | JGI IMG/M metagenome (GOLD analysis project Ga0308390, IMG submission 202358) | Hot spring phototrophic mat microbial communities from Mushroom Spring, Yellowstone National Park, Wyoming, United States - 20040719_149 ...
CTTCCCGCGGGGAAGGGGGGCAACCGGGTGGCCCCCCTCCCGGCCTCCCCCCGCCGGGGGGGAGGCGCCCGGTTCCCTCCCCCGGCGAGGAGCGTGAGGGAGGGGGCGGTGTCATTGACCCTCCCGCGGGCAGGGGCGTGGGGAAACCTGGTTTCCCCATACCCCTGCTGGAGTGCCAGGCTCTCCCGCGGGCGGGAGCGTGGGGAAACCCGGTTTCCCCACCCCCTGCTCCAGGAGCCGCTGTTCACATTACAGGACTCACGTAGTGGAGGGGCGCGGGGAGGCATCGCCTCCCCGCATGCCCCCTTTCCCGCCCGCGGCGGCCAGGCAGCCTGGCGAAATGCCCACGGCCCTCCCGCCGCGGGCGGGCAACAGCGGGCTGGAGGAGGGCCGCAGGCCCTCCACCTCTCCCTGCCGGAAGGCGACCGTGTAACTCCTGTCACAGCAGAGGAACTATAACAATGGTCCTGGCAATCGTAGGAATGGCCGGTTCGGGCAAGAGCCAGGTGACGCGGCGGCTGGCCGAGAAAGGCCTGCCGACGATCCGCTTCGGCGAATTCATTATTCGCGAGGTGCTGGCCCGGGGCCTGCCGATCACCCCCGAGCACGAACGCGCCGTGCGCGAGGAGCTGCGGGCGATCCACGGGATGGACGTGTGCGCTCAGCTCGCCCTGCCGCAGATCCGCGCCCTGCTGGCGAACCATCCAGCCGTGATCATTGATGGGCTGTACAGCTTCAGCGAGTACAAAACCCTGAAACACGCCTTCGGCGATGATCTGGTGGTCGTTGCGGTCTACACCCCGCGGGCGGAGCGGTACCGGCGACTGGCCGCGCGCGACGAGCGGCCCCTCACCCCGGCCGAGGCCGAGGCCCGCGACGAGCGCGAAATCGAGCACATCGAGAAAGGCGGGCCGATTGCCATGGCCGATCAGCTCATCGTCAACGACGGCGACCTCGCGGCTCTGAACGCGCGGGTGGACGCGCTGTTCGACCGCTTGATGCAGGAGCGTGGGCCATGATGGACCTGGCGACTCTGCTCGACGCGGCGCGCCAGGCGACGGCGCTGGCCCATGCGCCGCGCACCGGGCGGCGGGGCGGCGCGGCCCTGCTGGCCGAGGACGGGCGGATCTTCGCCGCGGGCAACCTGGAGATCGCCAACTACGCCTCCAGCGTCTGCGCGGCCAAGGCGGCGCTGGTCTGCGCCTGCGCCGCGGGCGCGCGCCGCTTCACGGCGCTGGCCGTCGCCGGCGCGGGCGCCGACATGCCCTACCCCTGCGGCGACTGCCTGCAGGCCCTCATCGAGTTCGCCCCCACCCTGCTGATCCTCAGCGCAGCCGACCCTGACCGCCCCGTGCCCATCGCCGATCTCCTGCCCGATGCGTTTGGGTTGGAGTGACGGGGGGACGGGGAAACATGAGCATGCCATTCCCACGAGGGAAAACAACCACACCCCGCCGGTTGGAATGACGGGGGGACGGGAAAAACCTGATTACAGTGTAGATGTAATTAATCTATCTTATACCATTTTAGATTGTGGATTGTAGACTGCCGCTCAATGCGATGGGAAGCGATCTAGCGCTCACGAGTTTGCGGCATCTCTGTGATGCTTTGGCATTAGTGATTTAAGATAATCGAGCAGTTCCTTTTCTGACATAAACGGTGCTTGCAGACGGATCACTTCTCCGGAAGCCTGACGAAAAAGCATATCGCCACGACCAATGAGATGTTCAGCGCCGCTCTCGTCAATAACCACTCGAGAATTGGTGCCTGTTGAGACGCGGAATGCAATCTGAGCGCCTAGATTAGCTCTAAGATTTGGAGTGATCACGTCAGCGCCCGGACGCTGAGTGGCAACTACTAGATGAATACCCACTGAACGAGCAGCGGCCGCCAGGATATAAAGATCTTGCTCAAATGTTTCTCGTTCCTTTCGATCCATCTGGCTGATCAACATATGGTATTCGTCAATCATGGCTACAATTGGCGGCAGAGCTTCGTCAGGATAGTCAAGATTAAACTGCTTGACCTTTAGACTTCGTCCACTCATGATACGTTGACGACGTCTCATCTCACTTCGCGCTAATTCCAGCAGCGCCTCTCTGGCCTCACCTGGGTCTACTATCACCTTGCCCCCACGCAGATACGGCAGTTGGTTGAAGAAAGTAAAATCGGTGTGTTTTGGATCGATGATCAGGAGTTCAAGATGTTTCGGAGCATATCGCTTTATGAGACAGAGAAGCAGATTCCGTAAAAACACAGATTTGCCAGAATTCGTAACTCCAGCAACCAGCAAGTGAGGAAATTCAGAAAGATCATCTTTCACCACGGTTCCATCAGGCGTGATTCCAACTATGATCGGTAATTCAGCCGGTGCTGGTAAAGGTAATTGCTCCAACAGTGGTTCCAGAGCGACGATCGTTGGTTGTGGACGTGGCAAATCAATCCCAACAAATTGCGTGCCAGGTACATTAGCTATCAGCGGCGTTTTTTCAAGCGCAAGATCCCGTGCCAGATCCGTGGCTACGCTTTGAACTTTTCGGAGAGTCTCATCGTGACCAAGTCGGACCTTGAAACGCACAATGCTTGGCCCCACATCGGCATCAGTTGGATTAATGCGCAGCACGCGCACCCCCCGGTGGCGTAAAGCCTTCTCGAGATTGCGAGCCATAAGATCTAACCAGTTTTGTTCATCAGTTGAGAGATCTGACGATACGGGTCCAAGGGTGACAGGGGAAGCGATGGCATCCGTTGTGGTTGACTGAACAGTTGTGACTTCGACGATATCCTGTGCGGGCATCCAGGCATTTGTTGGCGTAAGGCCTTCCGAATGCTCAACGAGTTCACGCAGGATCTGGCACAACTCTTTGCGTCCATACCGATGTGTGTATAAAGGCACACCGGGCGCATCAGGCACAGGCCGACTCGTCTGTGTCTCCTCTGGACCTTTCTCAATACCCGCCTGCCCATCATAGCAGAACGTCCAGGCATGCGCGCTGATCGTCCGTTCAAAATCGCCGTTTTGAAAGCGTTCGCGAAAAAGCTCCCACAAGGATTGCTGTTCGTATTCCACAACGAGGTTTCCGGCGATGGCTCGGTACAACTGATCGTACCAAAAGGTGGCATCAAGGTGATGTGCGCCGGGCGCAAAAGCTGCCACCAACCGACCGGCGCCGCGACGGGCCTGTTCTTCGGCATCAACGGTTTCAGTATTGAAGGCATGCTGACTCACGCACTTAGCTTCAACGATCTCTAAATGTAATTTAAGAGCGTTATTCATGCTTCGATCAATGACCACGCATAGCAGGTCGGGGAATTTACCGTGAAACCAGTGTTCAAAGTCGTCAAGTAGGATCCAGGTTCTAAGAGCGTTGGGATAACGTGTTTCGAGCCGGCGTTCAGTTTCAAACTTTGCCGCGACAATGCCGATCATTTCGTTGAGGAACGCGCCTGGTCCCGCCGCGCGTAGCACAATATCTCCCGAGATCTGCTTGGCCTGTTCGATCAACTGGCCGGCAATCTGGTCAAGCAATATGCGATCAGCAGCGGGAAGCATCTGTTTCAGGCGTGAAGCTAATCGTCGCTGTACGATAATCTGTGGTTTATGTGACGAAGAAACGGTAAGATTATGCTGACGTTTCTCGCCGAGCCCCAGTGAATAGCGGATAACCTGTACTGTGTCTGGTAACGTCGCTTGCAACAGGAAACGGTCAATTGCAGGATCGTAGCAAATAACCCAGTTGAAATGGTGATGAAGTTTCTTGAGATCGTTTTTCCAATCGTCCAGGCTCGTCTCACGATAGAAATTTACCGTTGCTCGCGGATCAACTCCGCGCTTCTGAAATGCTGCATACTGTGCGAGTAGGAAGTGTCGTACTAGTGCTGGTTGATCAGTCTGGGTAAGTCGCAGGCGTCGATAGAGTTCGCCGCGCTCGAACGGTTCCTGCTGCGCACGGTAAATGGGCAGGAACCCTTCAAGCGGAATATCATTCGGTTCAGACTGAGACAATTCGGGAATGATGCGTTGCCCTCGTTGGGCCAGGACATCAGCCAGAATGACTAGATCTTTGTTTGTGCTCTTGCGTAGCAGTTCCTCGAACGGACCCTGCTGCACGTTGAGACTAATTGATGGGAAGTAATCCCCGGATAGATGATCAGCGCTATCATGGTGATTCGCTGCCCACTCACTAAGCCGCTGAAAGATCGGTGCCCCGCGATCAGACGTATGTACCAGTAGTGAAGTGCGTATGGATTCTGCAGTGTCGGATTTTGTTATTTGTTCAATCAGAAGTTCAGGAAAAATGCTATTCCGGCATTCGAGTAGCACTAGTTCCAATCCATCACGAACAAAGGGATAGGTTTCGACATAGTCCTGAATAACACCCGCAATACCTTCAACGGCGCGTCGAGTGGCGATTTCTGTTTCATCGGCAAAAAGGTTGGCCGTAGACGACCCAAAAGACGCATTGAGTTTGTGAGCGGGGAAGAAGAGTTCATACCCTTCAACTTCCTCGATAGGAACAAACCACTCGACAGGGGCTCCTTCCTTCGGCGGAAGGGCCAGAATAGGTGGAAACTGGCTAGATCCATAGGTTATGGCTAGTTCGCGCTGTAGTCTTGGTTCATCCACGATGGTAACGGACTGCGCTGGAGTCAGTAACTGTCGCACAATACCGGCGAAATGACGAGCACGTTCGCGCCACCAGAGCAGTTTGAGCGGATGTAGAAGAGGGATGATCGCCCAATCCTCAAATCCGCTGGCACCGATCATCCACGCCTGAACCAATACCCGAAGCCCGAAAGAGACTTCCTGACCGGTTTGCAAGTGACTAATGGCCGCCTGAAGAAGATTGGCATAGGCTTCGAGCAAGGAACTGATGTCTGCGGCTATGAGCCCCTGATCTGTCGCTGTCTGCACGAACTGTCCCCAGGCCTCTTCCAGTCCATCTAGCGCCTCAAAGAGAGCCTTCGGCGCTTGCGGTCTGAGTCGTTGCAATGGCATAGCTGACAGCAACGTTCGTAGATCCTCTGGCTGATCGGACCAGTTTCCGAACGATTTCAACGGACGATGGAGATCCAGATTACTGATATCTTCGCTGTGTGGGCAGCGTTTAAAGATCGGAATGCGGAGGCGCTTATTGTTGAGATGTTTCAGCGTTTGTCGTTCAGCTTCGAGCATTCGGTAGGTTGCTGTAGCCGGGCTGTCAGAACGGTACTGCCAGATCAGGTCGGCTCTGGCAAGTTCTTGGCCATCGGCATCCAGGATTCCTACCCGAAATCGTACTTCACTCTGGCCTTCTTTTTCATGATCTTCCCCGGTTTCACGAGTTTCATACCCTGATAGAATTTCTGAAACGGAGTTCAGATCCCATTCAATATCTGAAAATATCTTCTCAATTCCACCGAATAAAGTATGAAAAATTTTAATTGCTTGATCTTCAAACGTCTGTTCATCCAGTTCAATCCGCATACGTGTTCCTGGTTGCAATTCATCCTGGCGAGGATGCAACAATTCAATGGCCAGTGCTGTCAGGCCAACCAGGAAATCGCTGTGTTTGCGCGTGCGAGTCTTCACCAGACGACGCAGTTTGCCGCGCAATTGCTTACTCAGACTATCGCCAATCTGTTCGACGACTTGATCGACTAGATCTGCCTCTGGTTCACGCTCATTACGCAGAGAGGTAAGCAACTCAATCAGATTACGGTCAGATATCGTGTCTTGAGGAAACGCTTCTTCGATCTCGTCAGCAATTTCCTTGAACTTCTGTGCCTGCGAACTGCGAGTCTTTGTCGTAATAATGTGTTGAACCTCGCGCCAGTCGATCTGGAGGACACGAAGCGTGTTTGTTCGGTCATTCCGGAACTGGCCTTCAATAAACTGTTGGAGCAAAACACGTTTCTCCTCGGCACTATAACCATTCAGCGCACTGTCATCCTCAAGTGGCGCCGTTTCCAGCCGTTTTAGATATGTCTCCTGTTTATTCTCATCAAATACCTCGCTACCGATTCGTGCGGCGTTGTGCAACTGCCGCAGCATTCGGTCACCCTGAAGGGTGTTGAGGTGTGGTGCAAAATCCAGACACTGAAATAATCCCAGGTATGGCAAAGCGCGAGCAATGGCGTCAGGCATTATGGCTGTTGGTTGCTCCGCAAGCCTCTTGTCAACATGATAGAGAAACTCTGTCAGGTCGCGAAGTTGTGGTTTGAAGAGTTTTTTCCCAAACCGACGTATGAATGTTTCGAGTTGTTTGCGATCTTCAGGTTTCAATTGATAGTTCACACATGTTGCTGCAATCAAATGTGCCAGACCATCATTTGTGAGTGAGCCTTCAGTCACGGAGTACAAATCTTTGAGACTCTGAGCATCTGTAGATCGGCGATTCTGAATTAGCACCAGAGCATAGCCGGCTTTAAGATGGTTGCGATACCACGTCGCGGATCGATGCCGCTCCATGACCCGTTCATCATGACTGGAAATGGATGCAATACTGCGCACTTCGAGCTGCATATCGCCAAGGCGCCAATTCAGACGGGCCAGATTATCCAGCAAGGCTTTGTAGATGGGTTGATCAAATCCGGAAAGCCGAAAAAACGCTCGTGACGCTTGATTCTCGCGCAGACAAGCCTCAAGGTAGCGTTTGAGCGCATCGGCAATAATCTGATCACTGCGCATCCTACAAAACTCCTTCATTGAACTCGTCGGACGATTGCCGTTGTGTCGGAGTACTCGATTAGCAGGCCCGCGCGACGCATACGTTCGCGGAGTGCATCGCGGTTACGAGAGAAATATTCTTCATTGATCCGCAAACGCTCCATTACCTGTGCAGTGCGGCTTTCGCCAGGACCAATGATGATTCCATAACGCGCATAGAGCCGTTCCAAAAACTCACCGAATGGTAAAGTGTCATCGGGTTTGAGGTTCGCCATTACCAGGGTTTTTAACAGAGTGTCGCCAAGCACAAAGCGAGGTTTTGGGCCTTTGATAGGCGCGATCAAGCCGATCGCTTGTCCGATTTTGCGATGGATTCCAAGGAAATTTTTGCGTAGCTCGCCCTCCAGGGCCTTGAACAAACCTTCGCTATATGCTTTGAGCAGGCGCTCGCGATCCCTCTCTATCTGATAGGATTGGCCGAGTTCTTTGAGGGTCTTGTTGTATTCTGCTTTCGCCCTGGTCTGGCCCAATTGAAAATAGTTCTTAGTTTCCTGCTCAAGGTGGTCCAGCAAGATTGGTCCTTCTAATTGATCAGTTGCCCATTCCCGAACCCGCTCTGTAACGAAGTCCTTCGCTCTACGAAGTTGCCGATCTTCCTGTTCACGGAGTGAAGCCGCTGATTGATTGCGTAATACGCCGCCGTCATGCGCGCCTAGCAGGTCAACGATCAGTGCTGGACGATCAATATGTGGATTGGCGTGGTGATATATGTAACAAATGATATGAAATCCGATCAGATGGGCCAGTAGTTCGAGGCACTCAAGCGAATCCAAATTATTCTGGAGGAATGTTACCAGGTCCTCAGCAACCTGCTGGTAGAGTGCGCAATCCCGTTGTGGTATCCAGCCGAGTGAGCCAGTGATAAAAGCGGAATTCGTATGACCATTGTCGCGTGGTTGCCAGGTCGTATCAATGGTACTGGCAATCTGGCCAAGAATTCGATTGTGCTCAGTCAGCAACTCCCGTAGTCGTTTGCCAATGAACATGCGATAGTCCGGCTGCTTCTCAGTGCCGGCTGAGAGGATCAGGTAGTAGATCTCCCCGCCGCGCGCAAAGAAGTTGCGTGTGGTGAACTCCATTCCGCGATCCAGGTTGTCCGGGTCCAGTTCATTTAAATCAAGGTCAGGTGTCAGAAGCGGCGTGGTGAGTTTCGCTGAACGGCTACGCTGTCCTTCCCAGAGTAGAAACTCTTCATGTACAGGAAAAAGAGTTTTGGCATACCATGAGCGATTGCCTTCGACTACCGAGAAAGAGCGCAGGAGCGAGCGTACCTGATCGATCGCGATCTGGTCAGAGTGACTGTCTATTCCACAGACGCGTGAACTGAGCCTCTTGTGGAGTTCTTGAACGGCATGGTCATCGTAGGGGTTACGATTCTTTTCGCGCTGATCGTAGAAAATGAAGCGCCGTAGGCCTAGTCGTTTGGGAAGACGGTACTCCACCTTAACGTTGGGGTGACCCTTAAGGCCTTGACCAAGCTGGTAGTCAAACCCTGATATCACACTCAAAAACTCAACCATGTATTCGATCCAGTGCTGTCCGGTGCGTAGACGATGACCCCAGATGTATGTGGCAAGGGGGGACTTGGTGTGATCGTAGTTGCCGTAGTGTGAGGTCATCTTTGCTAACCTCCTGCGCGGATAATCCCTTTCTCGTCAAGATAGATGGTCTTTAGAACGTACTGTTGCTGCTCAGCAACAAAGAATCTGATGCGCGTGTTTGTCGTTTCATGGGCGAATTCACTGAGTAAGCGATCTTTCAGGCTGCGTATGCTTAGTTCGCACTCGTCAGCGAGCACGTTGAATGTCCCGCCGTCAGCCAGTCGCAAGAGATATTCAAAGACCAGTAGATTAAGACGCCATCGCTGCGGTTTCAGCGCGTCTTTTGTCCAACGCAGGTGCAATTCTGGCGGTGGGCTAAAATGTATATAGAGATCGGCCCAGCGCCGATCAAATGCTTGTTCTTCGCGATCATCAATCGAAAGGCCGATCCCATTAGCAGGGATTTCTAGTCGCACCAACGGCCGGGGTTGTTCAGCGCTGTGCAGGTACTGACTAGTGACGTAGAGAATATCATCGAAAGTAAGGTAGAGCCGCGCAAAGGCGCGATTCAGTCCTAGTATCAGGCGATGGCGTATACTATCGGTAGGTTTGTGCTTGTTGGTGAGCAACTGCCGGTAGGTGTTGAGGTAGCGAAAAGTGATTAATTCATTAGCCTGCTGTTCATCGGGCGACTCGAAAAATAACTTGCGCCGACAGTGCGGCAACCACTCTAAAAAAGCCTGAGTTTCTTCACCCGTCTGTTTTTCCGCGCCGCCTTCGATGTATGCCCGACGTTCTTGTTCAAAGCGTTTGAAATCGAGATCGACGGCTGGAGTAAAGAGTTGAGCATGAACTATTGTCTGATCAGGATGATCGCCTCCATTGATAATGAAGTCATCGATCTCAAAGATGGAATGCTTCCCAATTTGTAACCGATCCAGATGTTGCACGACACTTGCCTTGCGACGAAAGGGACTGTTTTCAGATCCGCCCCAGATGTTCTCGTAATACACGAGATGATGACGATCGGCATCTTCGGCGTCGAGTCGCTGCAATTCAGGACAACTCTGATTCCCGGTCAGTGTAAATGCCAGGTGAATCAGCATGTCGCGCACTGTTACGTGGATGTCAAGATGCTCTAGCAGATCATAGAGGAACTGCACCCGTCTGACAACCCGTTCATCGCGAAGAGTACGCACATTGTAGTGTAACGGGCACCTCTCAATAATGGGGCAATCGGTACAGACTTGCCAGTGAATATTGCTGGTCATCCAGCGTAATGTCTCGGGGACGAATGCCGACGTCGTCACTTTGGTCAGGTCGATTACTACCAGCGACGTGGAGCCTGATTCTATGCCATATTGAAGTTGAGTTTTGATTGACTCGGTAAGTTTTGGTGTTTGGACGCGAGTCAGCAAATCTCGCAGGCGTCCTTCATTAGCGGCAATCAGATACCGATCACTTGATTCCGAATTAAGGGTTTGCTCTAGCCGGTTGAGTACCGATCTGCCTTCCTCTTCACTTAGCTCAGAGAGATCTTTGATAACATACAGGCGAATTCCGTGGCGTTCAAGTGGTTTTTCGACAAGTTCTTCCCAGTCATCAATATGCCTCGCGGTAAATATTTGGATGATCTGTCGACAGAGAAAGGTTTTGCCGTCACCGGCATTTCCGGTAAGAATGATCGAAGGTGGCCTGGACTCGGCAAAGCGAATGCGGAGGAATTTCTCGACCTTTGTCTGAAAGCGCAATGGACCGCCAGGTGGTGGCGGCGTATGCGCGACAAATTCGTCAAAGGCGGCCTCGTGGTCTGGTGAGGCAGTAGTGTACTTGTTGAGGTAGTCGACGAAGGGGTTGCGGATAATTGACATAAGCGTCGAGCCTGTTTACAAATGACAAATATCACATCCTTGCGCATCGTCTTCGGCATCAAGGGCTGCACCAAGCGCCTCTATCAACGGACGATCAGGCCGTCGAGCGCGCTCGCGTTCCAGGCGCGCCCGGTGTTCGGCCTTGATCTGGGCGATACGCTCGGGCCGCTCCAATTCGGCCAGGCTTTCGCGCTGGCGCCAGTAAAAGTGTTCCCCTCCCCGTTCGCTCTCGTATTGTTTCGCCTGTTCAAATAAGTCTGGATGTCGCTCCTTAAGTCCGATCCATTCCCCGCTACGTTGGTAAAAGCAAAAATAGCAGCCACTGCGCTGGCGCCATTCATAGTACCTCGGCAATCCCAATCCGCTCTCCGCCAGGATTCCCTCGATGTCGCTTAGCGCCATGCCACACTCTTTAAAAGGAAAGACCGGATGCACATTCGGCTTGGTTGAAATGTAGCCGCTGCGTTGTTCGTCGGCGCGGATGCCGATGTAGCTCCAGACCGTGTCATCGCCGACATAGGCTTCGAATGGCTCGATCTTCAGCTTGCGCGTACACCAGCGCACCTGCGCCGATGGCAACACGCCTCCGTAGATCTCTAGCCAGTGGTCGAACCCGCGCTGCGCGTTCAATCTGGTAATCGGCCGTTGCAGGTAGGCTTCTAGCTGCTCCAGGTACTCATAGGTTTCCGGAAGTTCTTTATGGGTGTCGCAAAAGACGTACTCTAGTGGGGGGATCTTGTCGCGCAGAAAAATCGCCAGGGCAGTGCTGTCTTTGCCGCCGCTCAGATTTACGATATGCCGCCCCGGTCGTTCAGCCCAGGCGCGTGTAATGGCATCGTGCTTTTGCATTGTTCGTTATACCGATCTGTGAGTTTCAGCAATCTCCCGGCGCTTGCTAGCTCTCCATGACGGTCAAGATTTCATGCAACAGGTCGGTCAGAGCGGCAACATGCTGATCAGTTGTGAGATCGGCATGGCGCTCCAGGGATGCGCGGAGATCCGCCCGCAAGCGCTCCACCGCCGGGTCCGTCAGACCGGCATACACGACCCGGCTGATTTCACCGCGTCCATTCCTTAAGCCGACCCGCACCAGCGGTGTGTCAGGCGAGGCAGTGTGCGTGACGAGCGCCAGTTCTTCGGCTGCCCGAAAGCGTTGCCCCAGATCAGCTATGGCAGCCTCGAACCCCGGGAGATCTGCATCGCTCCATGTTTCTGGAGAACGTTTTGCCACCAGTGTGGCTAGGCTCACGATCCAGGCTTGATCTCCAGGATCGGCGGTTTCCAGGCGCATGCCTATAGCGCGAATCTGCGGATCGGCTACGGCGGTGGCAAATGCCGCATAACGCCTTTTCAGTTCCTCGTAGCCAGACGCGCCGGTTGATGGTAAACCGAAGGCTGCGCTAATGCGCGTAGCAACGGTTTCAATCAAGCGTGCGTAGGCGCCTTGTAACTCTTGCAAGGCCTCACGCAAGGCGGCGACGAAAGGTTCGACCCATAGGGTGCCTTCGTCATCATCGGCGCGGAACGAGGGTAGGTCACATGCGCCTGGTAATCGCTCGAAGAGCAGTTCGTCAGGTGCGCGAGCTTCTCGGAGCGCCTGACGAACTGCCTGCGCCCGCAAGCTCAGGCGTCTGGTCTGCTTGCTGTACGCTGGCAGTTGGTTGATGAAGCGCAGCAGGGGCAGAGTTACGGCCAGTAAGGCAGGCTGTGACGGCTGGGTGAGAGCCTGGGGCGCTAGAGCGCGGGCGAGTCGTTCATACACCTGCCAGCGCGCCCCTTCGGCTCGGCACAGGCTTACGCTGAACTGTTCAGGTCGTGTCATCAGCCGCTCGAAGACTGCGATGTCTGGCATCGGGACATATGTGCCACGTTCATAAATGCTGATTTCGCCAGCACGGGCTACGTAGAATGCCACGAAGAGCAGCGGCGCCAATCCGGCTTTCACGCCGTAGGGCGGGCTTTCTATGTGCGCAAACAGGTGCGCGATGGGGTGAGGTTCGGATCGCCCAGTGTCGAGAAGCCGTTCCATCGCCTGCCAGACCGGACCCAGACGTAACGGATCTTCCGGCGGCGGCGGGCCGATGCGCCACGTCCCATTCACATCCCGGCGGTGTAATCCACCCATACGCAGAACACTCTCGTAGATTGCCCGTTCGGGTGGGTAGCCCGTCATTCCCAGGAGCGGCTCGGCGCCACGGCTCAGCATCGCTTCAACCAGGTTGCGCCGCGCCTTGGTCGCTGCTGAGGTGAGTTGGCGACGAACAATCAACTCGTTCCACACCAGCGGAGTGTGAGGGTAGGTAGCATCCGCGGCCCTGGAAAGGAGATCGTCAATCTGACGGGCGCTCTGAGGGTGGTAGGGCTGACCCGCATAGAACCAGCGCCCGCGTCCATAGGTCTCAATAATTGTATCGGCGAGGAATTGCTGAGCTTCAAGCAGTCGTCCGGCCACCTCGCGACGCGCTGGCCGGTCGTGTTCGAGTTCTGCGCGCTCATCGAGCAGGTTGCGCAGCGCCGCGACCTCAAGCAGCAGATCTCGCAGATCGTGGAGGTGCCGTGGCAGGACAGTTATCCGCCATGGTTCTTCGGCGCGCGCCGGGTCGCGTGCCCAATGCTCTGCTGCGCGCAGTTCTTCTTCGTCAGCCGGGACGACATGGAGGAGTTCGCCATCGTAGCCTTCCCTGGCAGCCAGATCTACGCTGAGGCGTGTAGCCTCCACATACCGCACCGCGAATACCCGCGTGGCTCCGGTACGGTAACTATGTCGCCGGGCGATGCGTGGAGTGGTGTCGGCATGCTGCTGCAACAGGGCGGTAAGATCCATCCGTTCGCTAATCATCCGTCGGGCTTCCTGGGTCAGGGTCTCCAGGTCGAGATCGCTGCCTTCCCAGATGATATAGCTGTCGCGATAGCGCCGGTACACTATGATGCGCCGTTCACTCAGTGCACGCAAGGCATCAGTGACGGCCTGGTCGTCAGGTGTATCAGCAAGCGCGAAGGCGACATGCGCCTGACTCGCGCGTAGCCCCGAGGCGCGTTCGATGGCGCCCAGAACGCCTACGACGGTCAGTGTATCGAGGTGGAGCGGATCACTGTTGGCGAGAGCTACGCGTGCCTCGGCTAGTTCAGCCCAGCGCTGTCCGCGGGCCTTCCCGAACAGAAATGGCCCAAGGTTAGCCTCAACATAGGCATAAAGATGGGTAAGCCGGTAGATCGGCAGGCTGTCAGTAGTCACAGCATCAGCAGTTACATCGCGCAGCGCCCATGGCTCGTCAGTATGGAGGAAGGCGAAGAGTGAACGCTCATTCTGAGCTAACTGGCGGAACAGCGAGGGCAGGGCGACCAGCACTGTGGGATGAATCGGATACGTGTCGGCTAGCAGGCTTCGCCATTCTGCTGAACTGATCTCGACCGGACGCAGGCCAAGATCTTCGGAAAGAGTGGCAAGTTGTGTGGTCCATTCCTCGCGCGCGCACTTGTATGGATCGCGCCCCACCGGCCGGAGGGCGGAGGCGACCATGCGTACTATCTGAGCCGCCGGTTCCTGAAACGGCAAGTCTTTGAAGCGCCCCTGCACTTTCGCCCACTCAGCGCGCCGGGTAGGCCCGGCGTGGATGGTATAGCGCTCGAATGCCTGGTGCAGAATGGTCACTACGAGCACGGGGGTATCGCCACTACGTGTTGCTGTCTCAGCCAGGCTCTGCAAGACGAACAGATCGCGTTCCTCATTCTGGCGGGCCGCATAATCAAGAAACTGGCCAAGTTCGTCAATCACCACCAGCAGGCCATCGAAGCGACCCTGGGCGCGGAGTAGACGCGCAGCCTCGGCTACATAGTCTGCCGTGCGTACCGGATCGAGGTTTGGGTCGTGCCTGGCGCGCTCAAGGGTTTGACACAGGGCAGCAATCTCCGACCGGCGCGTTTCTCTGTCCAGAACCTCATTGAGCGCCTGCAGCAGCGCATGGCGCAGCGGAGCGTGATTGCCTGGCACGCGCACCGCCAGGAGCGTGGGCGCATCGAGGGGTAAGTGTGCATCGGGGATCGTTATGCCTAGCGAAGTGAGCAACTTGCGCCGCCCTGCCGGGCGTCGTTGCAGAAAATGGGCCAGGAACAGCCCGAACGCCGATTTGCCAGCACCAAAGGGACCGATCACGGAAAAGGCGCGTTCGGTGGCGTCGGCAGCCAGACCGGACAGAATCTGTCCAGCAGTCTGGCGCACCAGCGGCGTCACCTGGTAGCCGTCGAGGTGGAAGCGCAGATCGCGGAAATCGCGGCCAATATGCACCGACCGGGTGAATCGTGGTGCTACCCTGATGGCGCTGTTATTCGGCATAGGCGTGTTCCTGGTTAAAAGCAGCCTTCAGAAGAGCGCGATCAACCTCGTGCTCTTCCTCATCCAGGTTACGCCAGGCGATCTGGCGGATGCCGGCGCTTTCATTGTAGACTGCGCGGCCCGCTGTCACCTGCTCCAGCCGCAACAGACGCGCAAGCAGCGCGTCTTCGTCGAGCCGGAAGATCCGGCCTGGTGAACGTTCTCCGTAGGCAAGTTCAGCGAATGACACGGTCTTCCGCTTGAGCATTCGGGCCTGGTGGAATGACGCCAGCGCCACCAGGTGATCGGAGAGATTTGGATGAGTGCCGCTGACCAGATAATAGGCTTGCTGGTTAGGCAGAGACTGAATGAGACCGGTGGTGTGCAAAGGGCAATAGAGCGCATCTTCGACCGCAGTCTTGAGATGGATTGCATCAGGTTGCACGTAGCAGCGCAGCATACAGTCAATATCGCGACTGAGCGTGGCATCCGAGGGCGCTTTGCCACCATACTGGGCAACGAACGTGAGGATCTGTTGAGCTAAGCTTGGGATGGTAAATTCACCACGACGTAACAAATTAAAGGTAAAGTACCAGGTAAAAGCTACCTCTGGTCGTCTCACGATCTGCCAATGCAGCAACCAGTGGCTGGTTGGCGTCACAAGAAACGGATCCCAACCGTTATGGTCATCCAGGAGAGCCTGACCAAGCCAGGTTGCCCGATGACCCTTGCTGTCTTCAGTCCGCTCGAATACGCCGCACACACGCCCCCAGAAGCGAATTGACTGAGCCATATTTTTGCCCACCCCGAGGCGCGCAAAGCAATCCTCGCGCGCAAACAGGTCGGGCTGGTCCTGAAGTAAGTCGTATGCTTTCTTGAGCCAGTTACTCCGCAGGACAAACGTCTCGTGTCCGCTGAAGGTGATTGTGCTGGAACTGAGCAGTGCCATACGTTTCCACCGGATATCTGGCATGCCTGGCTCTACTGTACACAAATCTTAATAGACAACTGTTACCGCATCCTTAAGTCGGCGCGCTTATGCGTCTAATCTGTCACGACTGAATCCAATCGGCGCTACTGAAATCAATCCTCACCTTAACCCCCCGCGGTTGCGCCGCCAACCGCCGCCGGCGCAACCCCGGGCGCGTTGCCATTCCCCACGGGCGCAACTACTCCGCCGTCGTCGGGTCAATCACCGTCCTCACCTCGGAGATGCGATTGGCCGGGAAGCCCCCCTTTTCCGCGTGTTCGCGGATCGCCGCTTCGTCGGGCGCGATGTACACGCAGTAGATCTTGTCGTCGGTGACGTAACTGTGGAGCCACTGGATGCGTGGCCCCATTCCGCGCAGCACGTCGCACGATTTCTGCGAGATGGCCTGCAGCTCCTGGGCCGAAAGCTTGCCCGCTCC
>Ga0308390_1001370_pt1 | contig 15828 bp, 17 predicted proteins | sample Hotspr2Sample149_FD_202358 | JGI IMG/M metagenome (GOLD analysis project Ga0308390, IMG submission 202358) | Hot spring phototrophic mat microbial communities from Mushroom Spring, Yellowstone National Park, Wyoming, United States - 20040719_149 ...
TTAAAACCAGAAAATGAGAAAGAATTTAAAATATTTTCACATTCTAAAAATTTAGTTAACTTAATAAAAAAAGAAGATAAAAACGAAATTTCAGATATAAATAAAAATAGGGAATTTAATAGGCTAATAAATTCTGGTAAAATTATAATTGAAAACAGAAAAAGCAAAATAAAATTTGATAATAATTTTTCAAATGAATTATCACAAAAGAAAATTAAGCAGCCTGAACTAAATAATAATTTTGCCCAGCCAATTTTAAATTATAAAAATAGTCAACCAATAATTAATAACGAAATAAAATTAAATTCAAATGAAGTTAAACCAAATTTTGTGGAAATATTTGAACAGGTAGCAAATAAGGCGAAGATAACTTTAAGAGATAATCAAAGCGAAATGGTAATAAAATTAAAACCAGAATATTTAGGTAAAGTAATTTTGAAAGTGCAAATAAATAACGAAAATCAACTTTCCTGTAAAATAATTGTTGATAATCCGGTTACTCAAAAAATTTTTATTGAAAATTTTGCCCAACTTAAAACATCGTTCCAGGATATGGGACTTAATATTGGCAATTTTGATATAAGCCTTGCTAATCATAATCAGAATGATTTTAATCTTTTAAACGAAAAAAATAGAGCCTTAACAATAAATTTTGATAAACATAATAATCTAAGTGAAGTAATAGAAAATTATAATGCACTTGAATTTCAACCAGGTTTAGTTGATATGTTTATATAAAAAGGAGTTTAATATGCCAGAGATAAATGCATACAATAAAATATTAACAAGCAAAACTAATATTCAAAAAAGAGCTTATCCAAAGAAAGCAAAGGATTTAGGAAAAGAGGAATTCTTAAAACTTTTAGTAAAACAACTTGAGCATCAAGACCCATTACAACCTATGGAGGACAGAGAATTTATTGCTCAACTTGCACAATTTAGTGCATTAGAACAAATGATGAATATGAATAAAAGTATGGGTGAACTTAAAAAATTTACAATGATAGAAAGAATGAATTCGTTACTTGGAAAAAAAGTTCGTATTTATGATTTTAAAAATGAGAAAGAAATAGTTGGCATAGTTGATGAAATTGTAATAAATTTAGATGAACCTAAAATAAAAGTTAATAATAAACTTTATAATTTAGAAAATGTTGTAAGTATTTTAAATAATATCGAAAAAATTTCAAATTCCGATAATCAAATTAGAAAAACAAATTTAACAGGAAAGGAGTGAAAAATTTATGATGCCATCACTTTATTCAGGAGTTGCAGGTCTTAAAAATCATAATGTTAGAATGAATGTCATTGGCAACAACATTGCCAATGTTAACACTTATGGTTTTAAATATTCAAGAGTTACATTTCAAGATTTATTATATCAGAAGTTATCAGGTGCTGCTGCTCCTACTGAGGATAAAGGCGGAGTTAATCCAAAGCAGACAGGTTTAGGAATGTTAACAGCAAGCATTGATAAAATTTTTACAGAAGGTGGTATTCAAAACACAGGTAAAAACACGGATTTGGCTATTCAGGGTGAAGGATTTTTTATCCTTGCAAAAGGTGAACAGAGGTTCTATACAAGAGCTGGAACTTTTGATATTGATAAGAACGGAGTTTTAGTTAATCCTGCTAATGGTTTGAAAGTTTTAGGTTGGACTGCTGTTCCAGATGCTCAAGGAAATATGGTAATAAATACAGCATCTGATATTGGTGAAATTGTAATACCAATTTATGGTAAAGACCCCGCCAAAGCCACTACAGAAGTAGGCTTTAAATGTAATTTAAATTCTTCTCTCCCTGCTATAACTCCTGAAATGACAGAGGCTGAAAGAGCTTTGTCAACTCATATAACTACATTAGATATTTATGATAGTGAAGGACAAGTTCATCAATTAATTGTTCAATTTAGAAAATTAGCAGAAAATCAATGGCGAGTAATTGCTAATATTGAAGGTGCTGAAAATGTTACTTTGGATTTACAGAGAGGTGCAGCCGCTGCCCCCGCAGGCGCTAATAACGAAATTACTATGAATTTTAATCAATTCGGCGCTCCTATAAGCCTCGTTGATAACGCAGGTAATACCATAAATACAGGTCAACTCTCAGCTGTTTTAAGAGCTAATATAACAGGGAGAGAACCCCTACTTATAAATTTAAATTTGGGAACAGTTAACGAATATACAGGCGTAACTCAATTGGCTTCTCCAAGCACTACAAAGGCTGTTACTCAAAATGGCTACTCTCTCGGTTATCTTGAGGCTTTTGAAGTTGATGATAGAGGAGTAATAACAGGTTCTTATACTAATGGACAGAAGAAAACTTTGGCTCAGGTAGCTCTTGCTATATTTACTAATCCAGGAGGACTTAATCAGGAAGGTGAAAATTTATTTACTGTAAGCAATAATTCAGGTATGCCAATTGTAGGTGAGGCAGATACAGCTGGTAGAGGTAAAATAAGAGCAGGCGCTCTGGAAATGTCCAATGTTGATTTGGCTGAACAATTTACTGATATGATTGTAACTCAAAGAGGTTTCCAGGCTAATTCAAGAACTATCGTAACAGCTGACCAGATGATTCAGGAATTGTTAACTTTAAAACGATAATTTATAGTTCAAATTTAATATAGATTGGCTCCCCTGATTTTTAGTAAAGGGGAGCCTTTTGGAATTTTTTATGATTAAAGTTACAAGATTAAATAACACTGAACTCTGGATTAGTCCACATCAGATTGAGTTCATAGAAGAAACCCCTGATACTGTTATCTCTTTTGTATCAGGTAAAAAAATTGTTGTTAAAGAAAAGATTGACGAAATTTTAAAAAAAATTATTGAATATAGAAATAAAATTATTAATTTCAAACAGGAGGTATAACTAAAATATGGATATAGGGACGATAATTGGTTTAATTGTTGGTTTTATATTAGTTACTGTTTTTGGAGTCTTATCAGCCAGAGGTAATCTTGCAACATTTATTGACTCTGCATCTTTTCTTATTACAATGGGAGGAACAATAAGTGCAACTTTAGTTTCAACTCCGATGAATAGATTTTTAAATTCATGGAAATTTATTTCAAAGGCTTTTTTTAAATCTACATTTAATCCATCCGAAATAATTTTAACTTTAGTAAGTTTTTCAGAAAAAGCAAGAAGAGAAGGACTTCTTGCTTTGGAAGATGATTTAGAGGAATTAGATGACGAATTTATGAAAAAAGGACTACAGCTTGTAGTTGATGGAACTGACCCAGCTTTGGTTCAAAATATTTTATACACAGAACTTGAAAATATGGATTCAAGACATACTTCTAATCGTCAGATGCTTGATGACGCAGCAGGTTTTGCACCAGCCTTCGGTATGATTGGAACCCTTATCGGACTTGTTGTTGCTATTGCATCAGGTGTAGAAGATAGAACTACTCTATTGCAAGGACTTGCTACTGCTTTAATTACAACTTACTACGGTGCTATTTTGGCTAATTTGGTATTTTTGCCTATATCAAATAAATTAAGAGATAGAAATTCTGAAGAAATGTTATTAAGAGAAATTATGATACATGGAATTTTGGCTATTCAATCTGGTGATAACCCGAGAATTGTAAAAGATAGATTAGTTTCATTCTTGCCTCCTGCTTTGAGAGCTGAAATATCAGAAGAAGTTGAACCTTCAAAGAGGTAAAAAATTATGGCAGCAATAGTTCCACAAAGGAGAAGAAAAAAAGAGCAAGGCGCTGGATTTGGTGTTAGACCTACTCCTCTTTATATGACAACTTGGGGTGATATGCAAAATTTACTTTTAACTGTATTTATTCTTTTGCTTGTTTTAACAGTTGTTTATCCTGAAAGAGAATTTAGATTAATTCTTTCGGCTTTTCAGGGTTCTTTTGGTATGATGACAGGTGGTATGACACTCTCTAAAGGAAAACTTGCTGATATGGGAATGACAATTGAATCTTTACCATCTACTCAAAGAGGCAGGAAATTGGCAAAAGCCTGGAAAAAAGCTATGCAGATGTTTAAGACTGAAATTAAAACTGAAAAAGTAAGAATAAGGGAAGATGAAAGGGGATTAGTAATAACATTAATGAATGATGCATATTTTGAACAGGGAAAGGCTGACCTTCTACCACAGACTAAAGAGGTTTTAATAAAAGTTGCTGAAATGTTGTCATCCCCTGAAATTCAAAATAAAGTTAGAGTTGAAGGCCATACTGATAATACCCCAATGAAAAGAGATACTTATCCTCATGATAATTGGGAATTGTCAGCACAGAGAGCAATAAATGTTGTTAAATTTTTAGTTGAACAAGGTGTTGAGCCTTCAAGACTTTCAGCAGCAGGTTATGGTGAATATAGACCATTGCCTGGTAATAATAATGCGACACCAGAAGAAAGAGCACAGAATAGAAGAACTGAAATTATTTTATTATGGGAAGAATCGCAATTATAATTAATAATTTTTAAATTATTTTCTTTTAAATAGTAGGGCACCCTTAAGGGTGCCCTACCGGAATGAAAATTATAAATTTTATTTTTTGAAAATGGAGGTGAAGATAAAATGGGAGAAAAGGAAAGAGATGAAAAAGAAAGATTAGTTGAAGAAGAAGCTGAGGAAGAAGTTAAAGAGGAAGTTACAGGTGCACCAGTTTGGCTTACAAAAATTAAAACAAATTTAGTAAAAATTTTGTCTTATACTGCAGGCGCTGTTGTTATAATTTTAATCTCTTTTTTTGCATCACGAGAAATGGTAAAAAGATATATGAGTGCTGAAAGAGTTAGAGAAATTGGCGGTAAAATTGTTATTCCACCTGAACCGCCATTTCAAACTCTTGATATGGGTGAATTTACAGTTAGTATAAAAGGAGATGATGAGGAACCCCATTATATAAGAGTTACTATTGTTTTAGGCTACGGCGAAGCAGGTGGCAGAAGGGCTGATGTCCAGACCTCTCAAGAATTAACTTTAAGACAGGCTCAAATTAAACATATTATAAATATGACATTGGCTTCTAAAACTGTTAAGGAACTTGAAACGCCAGAAGATAAAGAAAATTTAGCTATTGAACTTAGAGATAGAATAAATCAAATTTTAAGCACAGGTAAAATAAAAAGAGTTTTCTTTAGCAGCATAACTGTTATGTAAAATTTGTGTTGAAAAATTTTTTAAAATTTTTATATTATTTAATAGAGGAAAAAAAGAGATATGACAGAAGTATTATCACAAAGTGAAATTGATGCTTTGTTATCTGCAATTTCAACAGGCGAGGTTGATACTGAAGCTGTTCAAGAGACAGCAGAACAAAAAAAAGTAAAAATATATGATTTTAAAAGACCAGATAAATTTTCAAAAGACCAGTTAAGAACAATACAAATGATGCACGAAACATTTGCGAGATTAACTACAACCTCACTTTCGGCTCAATTAAGAACTTTAGTTTCTGTCCATGTTGCTTCTGTTGACCAACTTACTTATGAGGAGTTTATAAGGTCAATACCTAATCCTACTACACTTGGAATTGTTAATATGGACCCATTAAAGGGTAGTGCAATATTTGAAATTGACCCATCTATTACTTTTACTATTATAGATAGATTGTTTGGCGGTAGCGGCGAAACAATGAAAATAAATCGTGAATTGACTGATATTGAATTATCAGTTATGGAAAATATACTGGTAAGAGTTTTAAGTAATTTAAGAGAATCTTGGTCAACTGTTATTGATTTAAGACCAAGACTTGGCAATATAGAAACAAATCCACAATTTGCTCAAATTGTTCCGCCAAATGATATGGTAGTTTTAGTAACATTTGAAACAAAAGTTGGGGAAATTGAGGGTATGATGAATTTCTGTATTCCGTATATTACAATTGAACCTATTATATCAAAATTATCTGCTCAATATTGGTATTCAAGTATTAGGAAGGGAGCAGGGACTGAAAATTTTGAGGTTATAAAGAAAAGATTAGAAAATGTTTATTTACCGGTTGTAGTAGAAATGGGAACAATTGATATTAGTGTTGAAGAGGTTATGAATTTAAAAAAGGGTGATATAATTAAGCTTGAGAATACAAAAATAAATTCGCCTATGGAAGTAAAAATTGGTGGCAGGACAAAATTTTTAGCTCGCCCAGGAATTGTTGGAGTTAAAAAGGGTGTTCAGATTACAGGAATTGTAGAAGAATTTTCTGATGAGTTATTAAGAGAACTTAAAAAAGGAGGTGAAGAAGAATGAGCGATGGTTCATTATCACAAGAGGAAATAGATGCACTACTTCAAGGAGTTGATGAAATTGCTGCTGAACCTGTTAGTATGCCATCAGCAACAGCAAAGGCAGCACCTTCAGCAGATTTGTCTGAGAACGAAAGAAATGTTATCTTGGATTTGATTAGAGCACAACTATCAACAGCTTCTAATACTTTATCTACTATATTATCAAAAAAAGTTGAAATATCAAATCATTCAATTGAAGTTCAATCATCCCCAATTATAAGAAATTCTTTACCACAGGAATCTGTTCAGGTAAGAATAAATTATACTGAAGGTCTTTTGGGTGAAATCCTTTTTATTTTAAAAAAATCTGATGCTGCTGTAATAGCTGATTTAATGATGGGACAGGATGGTATTTCGCCTCCAGCTGAACTTAATGAACTTTATATAAGTGCTGTGAATGAAGCTTTAAATCAAATGCATAGCGCAACATTAAATATTTTAAGTGTAAAAACAGGAAAAACTATAAGAGTTAATCCTCCTCAATTAACTGTTGCAAAAAATGTTAATGAACTTTTTTTACCCCCAGGTGATAAATTAGTTAAAATTTCATCTTCATTCTCACTTGAAGGACTTTTTTCATCAAATTTTTATATAATATATTCATTACCATTTATTAAAGAAATTGTTTCATTATTATCAGCAGGAGAGGTTTCTTATGCACCTGCTCAAGCTACACCTATAATGACACAAATGGGAATGCAAATGCCATCAGCCCCTCAACCCCAAGTTATGGCTCAACCTGTTAAATTGCCAACATTAAATTTTAGTGAAACACTCGGTATATCACAAGACCAATTGGAAAATATTTCGCTTCTTATGGATGTTCCATTACAATTAACTGTTGAACTCGGAAGAACTAAAATGCTTGTAAAAGAGATTTTAGGACTGGGTGAAGGTTCTATTATTGAACTTGATAAATTGGCTGGTGAACCAGTTGATTTGCTTGTTAATAATAAACTCATTGCTAAAGGCGAGGTAGTTGTTATAGATGAAAATTTTGGCGTCAGAGTAACTGATATTGTCAGACCAGCAGAAAGATTAGCCGGCTTAAAATTAAAATAAATATGAAACTCTTTTAAAATCATTTGTGGCGTATAAAATTAAAAAAATATTGAATTTTATTTTGAAATATAAAAGAATTAAATATTTCTCTTTAATTATACTTCTAACTACAATAACAATATTATTTCTCTTAAAATTAAACATAAAAAATGATTATTCATTAATAGGTGTTATATTTTCTGTAAAAAAGTGGGGAATTTTTGTAAAGTTATTTGAAACTAATAATATAAACATTGCTTTTTTCCCATCGCTACCGCAAAAAAGAAAAATAGAATTAGATAGAAAAGGTAAAATATATTATATTGTAAAACCAGGATTAAAAATAATAAAAGTAAAAGTGAGCATAGACTCTTCTAAAAATCGTAAAGGATTAACATTGGTGAAAATTATCAGTAATAACTTGAAAGAACCTTTAAAAGAAGAGGATTGGGTAGTTGATGAATATAAAATTAAATATTTTATAAAAAACCGTTTGAAATATAAAAATTTAATTACAAAAGTAAAAAACATTCCAAAAATTTATCAAAATCCTTATGAAATATTTAATAAAGCTAATAAATTACTTGCAAAGAAAAAATATTTGAATGCTATTAAAGAATATTTGATAATAATAAACCATTTTTCTGAATTATCGGAATTATGTGCAGAGTCACAGATAAAAATTGCTTACATATTTGGCGGTGTTCCCTGGCCTATTGATAAACCAGAATTTCATAAAGGATTAAATGACCCTGTTAATTGTAGAGAAGAATTATTAACTTTTCTAAGTAATTATCCCTCATCAGAATTGAAAGAGACCTGCTATTATTTATTAGCAATAATGCATCTCACTTATTTACCAATCACTAATCATTATTATCATTTTTCCTATATGGAAAAAACTGGTAAATTAGGTAAAATTTATTTTTCACTTGGAGAAAATATTTTGAATACTTTGAAACCAAATGCAATTTTATTTGTTGACCCACGCTATACTTATATATTTTCTTTAGCTTATCAGGTTCATTATAAAAAGAAACGTCCCGATGTTTCTTTATACGATGTAATTGGTTATTTTAATCCAATGGAAAAAGGAATTTTGGAAGTTTATAAATTAAAACCATATAGTTCATTTGTCAAACATCTTCATTTTGAGGGAAAAAGTAATAAGCCTGTTTATTATACATTTAAGCATTTACCTATGATTGTAAAGGAGGGGCTTGAATATAAACCTGTAGGAATGTTATATGAACTTGTTAAAAAAGTGAAATATCTTTAAAAGAACCATTTAACGAGAAAATATGGGATAAATATAAATATTATAATTTTGATACCAATGAGGCAAAAAATTTCCATTTGTAATTCGGCAAATAATTGCAAATTATTCACTTCGTAAAGGCGATTACTATGATTTTTATAACAAAAAAATTTTATCTCAAAAAGAATTTAGTAAAGCATTAGAAATAGGAAGTTCTGATGCTTCAATCTATTTTAATTATGGTCTGCTTTTACAATATAAGGCAATTAAATTTCAAGAACAAAAATTAAATTCTAAAGCAATTTTCTACTTCAAAGAAGCAATCAAGCAAATGGAAAATGCTTTTAAAAAAATTGATAGAAAAAATGAAATTATTCCATACCTGATTGGAAATATGTATGTTCAAATATTTCAAATAATAAGTACCAACAACTCAGATATAAATCAACAGAAAGAAATTCTTAAGAAAGCGAAATTTTATTATAAAAGAAGCTTAAAAATAAATCCATTAAACGAAAAAGCAAAAGAAGAACTACAAATTGTTAATAGAGAATTTTATAGATTATGGAGAATAAAAATAAAAAAATTTTAATTAAGGAGTAAACTATGAATATTATAAAGAAAAAATCATTCAAAATTCTGCGATGGATAATAATTTTTATTTTAATTTTTCCATCCTTTTCCTATATGCAGATGGCAGCTCCTCCGGCAAATATTAGCAGTGGGATTAATCCGTCAAGTGGTTGGATTACATCTACTTATGGTGAACCAAGACCCCCAGGAAAACCTCATACAGGAATTGACATAGGAATAAGAAGAGAAGATTTACCACCTGATGTCTCTGTTTCTAAAGAGGGGTATATTATGGAAATAGGTGGAGATGCAATAAGAGGTACTTATGTCAAAATTAAAAATAGAGATGGAACAATTTCAACTTATTGTCATCTTGATGGAACACCTACGACAATAAAAAGAGATTATCAGATAGGTGAGGGATATTATGTAGGTCCGGGTGCAACTATTTGTAAAATGGATTGCACAGGACATTCCAGTTGTAATCATCTTCATTATACCATTCAAGATGAATATTCATATTTTTTAAACCCAGCAGATTATTTAGGAATGTGAAAAATATATATGGCTACAGAGTAATTGGATTTTTAGATTCATGGCCATCAAATTATTCTTACTATCCCCAAAAAGAGCAAGGCAAACCTGTTGGATTTTTTGTAAAAAGTCCAGACCCATTTTTTCTTGAACCATTCCCGGGGTTTTCACCCGGGTTAATTTATTATACAACTATTGGCTGGGGAAGTGAAGAGGATTGCTTTCGTGAGAAAGAGGAAATTATTTATTCTTTACCTGAAAAAGGTATTGTTTCAATTTTTATATTTACATATGAAGGAAGACTAATTCATAAATTATTAGAAAATGTAATATTACCTAAAGGAACTTATAATAATTATTGGGATGGGAAAAATATTTTAGGTGAGAAATTTCCAACTGGTGAATATATTGGAACTATTTATTATAAACCATTAAATAATTTAAATACTTCTTATCTATTAAAAGAAGTTCCTATATGGATTGGTTGGAAAAAAGAAGAAACTCCATATAACCTTATAATAACTAATGCAAATGAAATTATAAGAAAAATAGATGAAAAGAGATACGAAAAGAGACATCCCAGAAATGTCCCTTATTTTAATATTGAACCATAATCTCCACTATTTTTACCTTCGGCACTTGATTGTTTCAGTTGGACCACTAAATATATGAAGAAAGCAAAATTTACTTTTGAGGTTAATAAGGGAGAATTATACTATGTTAGATTATATTCTATTCATGGAAAACTAATAAAAGATTTTGGAACAATGGCGGGGGATGATGTAGGAGCAATTAGATTAGAATGGGATTATAAAGATTCTGAAGAAAAAGAAGTTTTACCAGGGAAATATTATTTTGAACTTACTTCTAATTCAGTAACAAATAAATTTTATTTTGTTATAAAAAGTGTGATAGGAAAAATTTTATATAGAAGTAGTGATGGAATAAAAGGTGAAATGCCTGTTGAAGGATATGCCGGTGGAATTGATTTTGAAAAATATATTCTTGATTTTGGTAAAGGCTTAAATCCAGAGAAATGGGAAACAATAGTTATTTCAGATAAACCCGTAGATAATGGTATATTAAGAATTTGGGATACTGGTTATGAGTTTGAAGGATGTGGTGGAAGAAAAAGTAAGTATCCAGGACATGGATTATTAGGAATATATAGTTTAAGATTAAGGGTTTATAATAAGAAAGGAGAAGTTTATACAAATCATAGATGGTTTAAAATAAGCAGTATAATCTCTTCTATTAAAGGTGGCGTGGCTTTAAGTGATGATGAAAAATTTAAAATTGAATTTCCACCACATGGAATAAAAGAGGATTATAAATTGGTTTCAATATGTGATATTGATACTATACCAGACGAAGAGAAAAAAAATTCCACCTCTCCCCAATGGTATAAAATTAGCAAGTAAAATTTATAGAATAGACCCTATATTTTATTGCCCTGTAATTCTTCCAGCACATTTTTCAATTAAATATGAAAAAGAAAATTTAACAGAAGAAGAGATAAAAGGATTGAAAGTATATGCATATGATTGGATGCTTGAAGATTGGTATCCAATTGCAGAGTCTTCAGTAAATATTACAAATCAAACAGTAGAATTTATGTATCAGGGTGAGCATTGGCCAATGTGGTCTGGAGTATATATTGTTGGAGTAGATAAAAGGATTCCTAAAACTCCTATTCTCTTTTTGCCATTAAACAAAATAGAAAATAAATATGATGTAATTTTTGGAAAATGTTCCGCTTTTAGTATAATAGAAGCTAATGTTAATGGAAAAAAATATTTAACTCTTACATCAACTGGAACTAAATGGGACTCATTTATAATAACAAATGTAGAATTTAAAAAAGGAACTAATTATATTTGTCTTAAAGCAAAAACTTACTATGGAAGAGAAAGTAATATTAGTTGTTATACTTTAATTTATAAAGAACGGAAGCCAATAAAAATGAATTCAATAGAGTTTAAATATATATATGGTAATATTATTGAAAAAGCGCATAGTGATGAAAAAATTTTGGTAGAGGGAATAGGAACTAATTTTTATTTAGATAGAAATGAATTTATAGAGGTAAAGGTAAAAAGTAGTATTACTTCCTCAAATGGAATTACAATAAAATTAATGCAAATAAGTGAAAATACCAACATTTATAGAGGAGTATTCTCTCTTAAAGATGTAAGTAGAGAATTTAGCAGTGAACTCGGAGTAAGAAAAAATAATGAAGTAATTGAGGAAATAATACTTGATAATACTAATATTAGAGATAGACTTATTTTCATATATACTTCTCCTTCTTCTGCGCCACAAATTTATGCAAATTTTATTTATCCAGCTTAAAATACTTTTGAACATAATTTAGATAATTGGCAAAATAGGTGTGGAGAAACTGGTGCAAAAGTTGAAAAAGTTCAAAGAGTGCGTAATAATTATTGTATTAAAATAACAATCCATGTTGATAGAGGGAATTCCTCTGTTTATGTCTTGCAAAAATCTTTCTCTGCTAAAGAATTCCCTATAATTTAGTTTGATTATAAGATACCACCATATTTCCATTCAAACTTTTTGTTTAAAGTAAATGGTATCTGGAAGAATGTTGTTTTTACTGACCCTGAAAATATTTGTTTATCCCCTATCGGAAAAATTAAAGGAATAATTACTGACAATCAGTGGCATACTGCCAAATTTAATTTATATGAAATGCTTAAAAAAGATAATCCTTACGCTGAAGATTATTTGGAGCAAAATTAATGATTAGGGAAATTGGATTGATATTAAAACCACTCCAATGAAATATAATGTTGATATTGATTGATAATAATGATGAATACAATTGGGACAATTGGTCCTTTGCCATTAGGAGAATATGAATTTACTGTTCGGTTTTCAGGTGATGAAGGAAATACTTGGAAATGGGCTGAATTACCTTATGGAAATGGAAAAGTAAAAAGTAGTGTGCCTATTAAATTGGTAGGGAATATTTACCTATTAGAAATAGAAATGGATACCGAAGGAAAAGCTGTAATTAAAGCCCAAGTTTGGGCACCAGGTGTAACTGATAAATCCGGAAAAGGTGAAAATATTATTGGACAACTATGGAGTAATATAACAGGAGAATGGGCACCATTAGATATGCAATATTATGGTGATGCTTGGATGAATATAAACAATGATGAATATAGTCTCTCAATAGGTCCTCTGCCTTTTGGTGAATATGAATTTACAGTTCGATTTTCCGGTGATAATGGAAAAACATGGGTTTGGGCTGATATTCCACAAAATGGAAAAATAAAAATTGTGCCAAGATTAATGCCGCCATATGTAAAAATAATAAAACCGATTAAATCTGAGATTATTGACACTCCTTCTTATGAAATCGTAGTAAAGGCATCAAATGAAAAGGAAATAAGAATAACAGCAACAGGGTGGTAAGGTAAGCACCCCTATAAAAAGAAATGAAATTTGGGTTGCTAATTGGAGCGAATATGGAAATGGGAATTATACAATAAATGCTACAGCAGTGAATATAACTGGTGAGACCATAGATAGTAAAAATGTAAAAGTAGATGCACCTAATCCTATTTTGGTAGATATGTGGCCAAGAGATAATGAAATAATTTTATCTCCTGCTTATGATTTACATTGCGTAACCTCAAATGCAAATAATGTAGATTTTACAGTCACATCGGGATTATTAGGAAATAAATGGACTTCTGATAAAAATAATTATTTTCAACATTGGTATAATTATACTGAAGGGATACACACAATCAAAGCCACAATCTGGAATTGGGGTGGTGAAAATATAGTTATAGAAAGAAAAGTCATTTATGATTTGACACCACCAGAAACAATATATAATATTTTAGAACCCAAATATATTCCAGATAAAATATATGTATCTCCTAAAACAATAATTGAATTAAATGCTACTGATAATTTATCCGGAATTAAATTTATTTATAATACAAATTACATCCAAATAAAAAATTTATATGAAGGCATTCAAAATATAAAATACAAAGCAATTGATAAAGCTAATAATATAGAGCAAGAAAAATTATTAATATTAAATGTAGATAGCACAGCACCCCAGACAATAATTACAATTGGTGAACCTAAATATAATTTGGGTGCAGAGGAGCCTGTTTTGATTTCTTCTAAAACTCCTATCACTTTATCTGCAATAGACCCAACTGTTTCTGGTGTATCTTCTGGTGTTGCAAAAATTGAATATAAAATTGGGCTTTTGGGAAATTGGCAGGAATTTTCATCTGAATTTTATATCACAGGTTCTGATGCCGATTACACTATCTATTACAGGGCAATTGATAATGTCGGAAATATTGAAACCGAAAATTCTATAAGAGTGAGGCTTGATAATACTCCACCTTCTGTTGAAATTTTATCTCCACCTGAAAACTCTCTTGTCAATGGCAATCTGAATATATTCGGAACTGTAAATGATTTGCATTTTGATTATTATAAAATTGATTACATAGGAAATACTTCCACAGGTTCAATAAAAGACCAGACAACAATTCCTGTTACAAATGGAGTCCTTGGGATTTGGAATACATTGGGTCTGCCTGAAGGTTATTATACAATAATATTGTTCAGCCAGGATAAAGTTCTCAATATTTCACAAGCAATTGTAAATATTATGCTCGGCAAACCAGAATTCCTCTGCTCTTTTGGCGGTTTGGGCGAAATGAATAAACCAATGTTCATTGCAAAAGATTCATCAGGTAATTTGTATGTTACAGATGAGAATAATAAGAGGGTAAAGAAATACAATTCTGATTTTCAATTTATTGGAGATATAATTGAAGGAATAAAACAGCCACAGGGAATTGCAGTTGATTTTGAAGGGAATATTTATGTTTCAGGTCATCATAGTTTATTAAAATATAATTCAACTGAAAATAAGATTTGGGAGATGGAAGGATTTAATCAGCCTGGTGGAATAAAAATTGGACAGGATGGGAATTTATATATAGCGGACAGGAATAATAACAGGATTGCAATTTATTCAAAAGATGGAAATTTTATTGGTGAGATAAAAGGATATTTTAACAAGCCAATGGATTTAGGTTTTGATAACCAGGGGAATATCTATGTAGCAGATAGTGAGAATGATAGGGTTGTAATTTTTGATAAGAATTATAATTATATTACAAGTTTTGGCAAGTTTGGGATAGGGGCAGGGTATTTCAACAAGCCAGAAGGGATAGATGCAAAAAGTTTGATATATGTTACAGACAGGAACAATGATTGTGTAAAAATATTTGATAAATATGGCTTTCAGTTATGTGAATTTGGAGGGAATGGGAATAGCGAAGGGAGATTTAATAAGCCAGAAGGAGTATTAGTGGATAGAGAAGGGAATATATATGTGGTAGACAGGAACAATAACCGAGTTCAGAAATTTGGGATGCCTGAATATGAAAAGCCGGAGCAAATACCAATTCTTTCGCAGGTTCAAAGTAAAATAGAGATAAAAAATCATATAAGTTATCCAAATCCATTCAGCCCAAATGGAGATGGAATAAATGATTATGCGAAGATAAGGTTTGAATTGACAGAGGAAGCAGAAGTGCAAGTAAAAATATACAATCAAATAGGGAAACTTGTATATGTGTATGATAAAATCAATTGCAATGCTGGGGCGAATGAAGTATTATGGGAAGGAGTAAACAATGCAGGCAAAAGAATAAACAATGGGATATATATTTATCACATAAAAGCAAAGAGTAAAGCAGGCAAAGTCGCAATCGCCAGCGGTAGTATTGTAGTAGTAAAGTAGGGGACGGTTCTTTACTTTTTTGAAATGTCCAATAACCCCCGGCTTTTGCAGGGACTGAAAACCACTTAGCTTAAGTCCTTCTTAAAGGAAGGTAAAAATAACCCCCTGCTTTTCCAGAGACTTAAAACCAAAAACTTTTTTAGGAAATTTCTGGAAAAAATATGTTAAAGTTCAATAAGATATACAATATTTCTTTATAAATTTGAGAGAAGAAATAAGTGAGCAGTTGTTTAAATTTTTATTATATTAAAATTTTTATAGAATAACTTAAAAAACTATTGACTTTTATAATGAAAATGTATATAATTTATTAATGTAAATATGAAAAATAAATATT
>Ga0308390_1001383_pt1 | contig 15750 bp, 18 predicted proteins | sample Hotspr2Sample149_FD_202358 | JGI IMG/M metagenome (GOLD analysis project Ga0308390, IMG submission 202358) | Hot spring phototrophic mat microbial communities from Mushroom Spring, Yellowstone National Park, Wyoming, United States - 20040719_149 ...
TTAAACCGATATTAAAAGTAAGTGAAAATTGTAGTATCATAACTTTCCTCCTGAGAAATCAATAATATAAATATCGGGAGGAAAGTCTATTTTTTAATAAGTCTCCTATTTATAACGCTATCAAAATATTATTAAATTTGCAAGACTCTTTCAAAATCCAGCCATCAAACGCCCATCGGTTTATTTTTTAGGAAATTTCTGGGACTTATAAAAAAGCTTGACTTTTAAAGTATGCATATTATATTATAATTATGAATTTGAAAATTAAAATCCTGAAAGACAAAGAGAATAATTTAATGGTTTCATTTCAATATAATCCTCAATTTATGCAAAAGATAAAGAGTATAAAGGGGCACAGATGGCATCCTGAAGGAAGATATTGGAGTTTTCCAAATTCTAATGGAACATTGGAGAAGATTTTAAAGGTCTTTGAAGGCGAAAAAATTTATATAGACCCTTCCTTAAAGCCGCAACTCAACAAGTATGCTGTTGCGAGTGACAAAGTCCAGAAGCAATCTCATACAGAGAATTGTCATTCTGAACTTGTTTCATACTCTCCGATTTATAATTTTGAAGACCTCCGTAGAGAACTTCTTTCAAGAAAATACAGTTATAAGACCGTTAAAGCCTATATTTACTTCAATAGAGATTTTCTGAATTTTATCAAAAAAAATCCTTCAGAGATAAATAATAATGAGATAAAGGACTATCTGGTCTATCTTTTTGAAAAGAAAAGAGCGTCAACCTCTACATTAAATCAGGCAATAAACGCCTTAAAATTCTATTATGGAAATATATTAAAGAGAAAATTTGTTTTTGAAGTCAAAAGACCACGAAAAGATAAGAAGTTGCCTGTAGTTTTAAGCAAGGAGGAAGTTGCAAAAATCCTTGATTCAGTGGATAATATCAAACATAAGGCAATCCTGATGCTTGTTTATTCTGCTGGATTAAGAGTAGGCGAAGTAGTAAAATTAAAACCAGAAGATATTGATAGTAAAAGAATGTTGATTCATATTAGAGGTTCAAAAGGGAGAAAAGATAGATATACCATACTTTCTGAGAGTGTGCTGAAAATTTTACGGGAATACTGGCAGCAATATAAACCTCGGGAGTGGTTATTTGAGGGAGCAAAACAAGAAAAGCATATTTCTATAAGGACCGCACAAAAAATTTTTGAGCATGCCTGCGAGAAGGCAGGGATAAAAAAAGAGATTACGATTCATACTTTAAGACATAGTTTTGCTACTCATTTATTAGAAAGTGGTGTAGATCTAAGATATATTCAGGAACTTTTAGGGCATAAACATAGCAAAACAACAGAGATTTATACTCATGTGAGTGTGAAAAGTATCGGTAAAATAAGAAGTCCTTTAGATAGTTTAAAATTAGAGGAAGGAGGTGCAAAACGATTAAGTTAGTCACGGATAGAGAATCCCGGCAGTTCAGCCAGAGTTGGGATATACGAAATACTTCGTCTATACCCCCAATTCGGGACAAAAGCGAAGTACTTCATCTATGAACAAGTTAGGCGAAATTTAACTTTAATGAGGTAATAATATGAACCAAGAATTGGCAAATGTTATAAAAATATATTCTACGGGGAGTCACCAAGAATTGAGCAGTTATCTTATAGGTAAGTCAAAAGATACACTTATTGGAATATTGGTTGACTTGCTTACGATGTATATAAATGATAAAAACTCTTCAACCATAAGAGAGTTTATAACCGTTACATTAGCTGGATATACGCATAAAGAAGGTAAAATAGGATATAACGGTTTTAAACAGGATAGTTTTGTACCTGGAAGAACTATAAAATGCGAAGCAAAACCAAAAAATGTGGACACTGAGGAATTTGAAAAATATAAAAGAGGTGAAAGAAAGACAAGCCCAGCAAAATTAAATGGTGGAGGGAATTTTACAGATTATACTCCTGCAAGATTACAAAAAGATAAACAAGAAAAAAATTTGAATATGTTAGTAAGCGGATTTGTAGATGGCAAATTAATTTATATTATTGAATTCCCCTTTAGTTCTCCTGATTTTGTGAAAAACTTGGAAATAAAAATACAGGAATGGCGAAGAAAATTAAAAGGAAGTAAAAGCATAACAGGACAGTTCTTGCGAAGTGCGGATTTTGATTACAAGGATTATATGAGAAGCCCAAAATTGGAGATAAAATATCTTTTACCAAAAGAGGAATTGGCAAAATACAAAGATTATATTTCTAAAGGCTTTTACGAATTTCTGGAAGGTAAGGCAAAATGAATCAAGATAAGTTTTTAAATAAAATAATTCAGGGTGATACTCTAACAGTTTTGAGAACATTACCAAATGAAATTGTTGATGTTGGAGTAACATCGCCCCCCTACAATAAAGGTGAAAACAAAAAAGGTTGGTTGGTAAAAAATGTAAAGTATTCTGGAGCAACAGATAAATTGCCTGAAGAAGAATATCAAAAAAATCAAATAGAAGTTCTAAACGAAATTTTTAGAATTACTAAACCTGGCGGGTCATTTTTTTACAATCATAAAATAAGATGGGAAAAGGGAGTAATGCTTCATCCAATGGATTGGCTGAGAAGGACAAAATGGTTAATCAGACAAGAAATAATCTGGGATAGAATGATAGCGGCTAATATCAGGGGCTGGAGGTTCTGGCAGGTAGAAGAAAGAATATACTGGCTTTACAAACCAAAAGGAAAGAAATTGATAGGTGAAGAATTAAAGCCAAAACATTCATTACTCACTTCAATTTGGAGATTTCCGCCAGAGCGGGAAAATCCCCATCCAGCACCCTTTCCATTAGCATTACCGATTAGAGCAATTTATTCTGTTATGGATGAAAAGAAAGGATTAGTGATCGACCCTTACTGTGGAAGTGGAACGACATTGGTTGCTGCAAAGATATTGGAACATGATTATATTGGTATAGAAATTTCTAAAGAATATGTTGAATTTGCTGAGAATAGGTTAAAGAATTATGAAAGTGAATTAAAATTCGCTAAAGAAGAGATGGGTAAACATATTGTTCTAAAAACCTTTAAAGAAAGGAAAAAAATGGGTGAATTTACAGGAAGATATGGGCCACAAAATAAGAAAAATGAAGTTATAATCAGTGGACAGAAAGAGATGAGTTTATTTGACTATATGAAAAATGAAAAAAGTTAAACTTCGCCTAACACAGCATAAAAGGTTCGTGCCTTTCGGCACTCACCCAAATTTTTGCTTCGCAAAAACTTCTTTTATGCTGGGAACGCTATACGAAATTTGGTGTTAAATTTGGAGGAATAATGAAGAAGGCTTTTGTGATTATGCCATTTGATGATAAAATTGCAAATGATATCTATGAGCTCAGTACTAAACCCGTTTGCAAGGAATTCGGATTAGAAATCTCTTATCTCTATTTTTTACAAAAATTTTAACTCTTTTTCTTTCTTTATTATTTGTTCTTATTTTTCTACTAAAATACTCTTAATATTTCTAATTCTTACAATAATTTTGAATTTTTTGGATTTGATGTGTCACAATTTTGACACATTTTCTTTTGTGTCATTACTTACCATTAATTGTTAAAATTGCAAGATATACAGACGAAAATGAAAATAAACATCCTACTCCAAAGCCTATTACAAATTTATTTCTTTCATACCAACTATTTTCTTTCTTTAAAACCTTCTCATACTCTTTTACCTGCCAATCCAAAACTTTTATCTTTTCCTGAAGCAAAATATTCTCCTGTGAAAGTATTGTATAATTTCTCAATTTTAAATCAATTTTTTGTAATTCTTTATCTGTAAATTGAGCAAAACTATAATCTACTACGAATGTCATTAATAAGCTTATCACGAGACATTTTTTTAACAATTTTTTCATTCTCTTCTCTCCTCTTCTTTAATTTCTTTTCTTCCTGATATATTTGAGCCAATTTATTTTCAGCGATTATATTAATATTATCAAGTGAACTTTGAATCTTACCATTTTTTTTATTTTGCAAAATTGATTTAAATAAAATATACAGAAGTCCTGTTAACAATGCAACGAAAAGCCACCATAATTTTTTTAGCCATCTCATAATACACCTCCTAATCATCATTTTGTTTTGAAAACTTTACAACTGCGTTTCCAGTTATATAAGTTGCTACAAGTCCGCATAGACCCCAAACAAAATTATCTGCTGTCATCTTTTTTGTAGTAAAAAAGGCTATCGCCAGGATTGTTATTGCCACTAAAACCAACAAAAATTTTCTACTCATATATTTTACAACTCTTTTTTCTTTTTGTGCCATTTTTCGCTCCCCTTTCTTTTTAAATTTATTAAAGTATAAAATATACTTTTCCCTTTTTCCTCTCCGTAATATTCAATTAACTTTTTTAAAACTTTTTTGCCTTTGCTTGTTAATGGCATTACAATTTTCCTCCGTATTCTAAATAAGCTTTACAAACTTTATCAACATACGCCTGGTTTAAATATTTTCCATCTTTATCTTTTTTAGGGCTTCCTTGATTATATGAAGAGATAGCGTCTTTTATATTTTTATAAATTCTCAAATAATTTAAAAGCAAACTTGTTCCGTAGTGAATATTTGTTATAGGGTCAAAAAGTCCCAAAGGATTTCCTGTATAACCCAAATTCAATGCAACGCCGTATAAAACTTGCATCAACCCGAAACTACAAAAATGAAAATCTGTTATATTCTCAATATTTTTCAAACTATTTGTATACCATCTTGTATTTTTCAATTCAGGTTCAAATCTTATAGCAAATGGATTCCAATTACTTTCAACAGAAATTATTGCTTTTACTAAATTCACATCTATTAAATCTTTAACCTGTTCAATTCCTTTTTTAATAGTATCATCTATTATTTTTTCAGTCTCTTTTGAAAAAAACATTATTTTATTCATTTTCTTCCTCCATTCCTGGAATTAATTTATTATAATATTCTATCTTTAATCTTTCTTTTAATTCATTTTTAAGTTTATTTCTTAATTTTTTAATTTGATTTCTTCTTAATAAATTTTTATATATTTGTTCCCATCTATTTTTAGGTGTTCCGATTGCGTAAGGCAAAAATTTTGCTGTCCAATCTCTTATAGCAGGTTTATTTTCAGGAGTAAGATAAGGCATCAATCTTTTTGTTAGAGGTTCTATTTTTACTTTCAATTTTCCTTTATCACTTTCTATTGAAACAGGTGGTAAATTTTTAATTATCTCTTCTTTCAATTTTTTACTTCTTCTATAAACAGGGTCTAAAACTATATTCAAATAACGCCAGAAACCTGAGGCCGGTATATATTGTGTAGTTATACTTCCTGCTATTTTGCTTAGTGAATAATCAACATCACCTTCTAAAACGCTAAATAAATCTGATATATTTTGAGTTGGAGTTTGTTCTGTTATAATCCTATTTATACCCAAACCAATTTTTAATATTTTTTCAATAACGCCCTCATCAGCTTCTGCATTTTTTATATAATAATGAACAATTGCAGGTAATAATAAAGGAATAGCCAATGCTCCAAAATAATAAACAGGTATCCATTTGCCGATTTTAATTGAAAATGGTTTTCTACCGGATTCATAATATAATTTCTTTTCTTTTTGAGTTCTTGGCGGTAAAAAAGTTATTTCATCTTTTAAAGCTTTTTGATATCCATAATAAGAAAGTAATGTTCCTACTATTAGTGCACCTATATCAAAAGGTGTCCATTCTTTTTTTCCAACCGCACCAATAAGAGTATGTCTTAATCCTTCTTTTGAGATATTAATTGGAGTTGTAACAAACGCAACGAATAATCTTGAAAATGTGCTTAATACAGGATATTTTCTAATATTCCTCGACTCCAATGCTATTTTTCCTATACTATCCATAGCCCGAATAAAATAACCTTCATTTTCAGTATTTCCAAGAGGTTTTCTAAATAAATACAAATCGCTTAATTCTAATGCTTTTTTATAAGCCTCATCAGGTTCTACACCTTTTCTTAATAACCTTGCTTCTTCACCTGTTTGAATTAAAGTTCTGAAAAACCTATCCGCTCCTTCCATTGCATTTAAAACAAGGTTAGGATATTTACCACCAAATTTTTTATATCTGACGGAGTTAATATAATCAAGCATACTATTTTGTGATAAATCAAAAGTCTTTGTAGAAAGTGTTGCTTTTTCTTTAAAAGTATTTACAAAGGCTTGTATAGCCTTTGGCATAGCTGTTATAGCTTTTATATAATAAAGTGGAATATCAGAAAGGTTAACTTCTCTTTTTTCTGACTTAAAAGGATGTCTAATAAGTTCTACGATAGAAGTAGCTAAATTATCAACAGGAAGAGTTATAAAAGTTTGAACAAGGTTGCTCCAGAAATTTCTTAAATGAGAGCGTGGATTAGATAACATATTAGCATATCTAAATAAAGTAATTCTTTCTTTAAATCTTAATGGAATTTTTTCTGCTATTGAATCTAAAATTCTTTTTACTTCTAATTCTCTTTCTTCAGGATTAGTTATTTTTAAGGTCTCTAAAAATCTTGTTTTTACTTCTTTTATAAATTCTTCAGAGAAACTAATATTAAAGCGTTTATTTATTCTATCAAGGACATTATTTATAACTTTTCCTTTTGCTACAGGAGATAATTTTGGAATAAGATATCTAAATAAAACTATGCCTCTACCAAGCTCTCTTCCATACTCGTCTAAATAATTGACAATATCAAGTATTTTCTCATACTCTTGCGATTTATCAAGTTTTTCAACATATTTAATAGCAGTAGCAATTTTTAATTTAGGTGGAAATTCTGTTTCTGGAACTTCTTTTATTAAATTTACTATATCTTGATGCTGGAAGTTGTTAATAATGATATTAGCAAAATCAACATAAGACTTTACTTTTTGGGTAAAGTAAGTAGGGTTAATCTGTAAAAGTTTTTCTTTTGTTTCATTAGAAAAGAATTTAGATTTAGCCCGTTTAATTAAGTTATCAATTAATTTCTTTTTTCTTTGAGGTCCCAATTCCTGGGCAATATCTTTAAACAATTCAAAATCAGAAAAATCAAATGATTCACCAGACGGAGTTGAAGGTGGTGGCGGTTGACTTGGTGGTAAACCTGCACCGCTTACTTGTTCTCCTTCTTTTCCTTGTTCTCCACTTTTAGAAATCCCTGTTCCTCCAGTTCCTTCGCTCTTTTTTTCCATTCCTGCCATTTGTTTATAAGTATCTCCTTTACCGGGTCCGATATCCATTCCCATAAGTCGTGGTCCCTCAGAAACCATAGATATTCCGTTGCTGCTATCTCGTCCTCCGGATGTTTCAGAAGTCGTTTCTCGTAAGCCTCCTTTTCCTGCCATAATCTCTCCATTCTCTCCTTTTCCTTCATCATTTTTTGTATCTCTGGATCCTTGCCCAAAGCCTCCCTCATTTCGTCCTCGTTCTTGAATCCCAATTTGTCTAAAAGATGCCTCATTGACATTTTTATCACCTCCTTCTGTTAAAATTTTTTTATTCTCCCGGACATCTTTATAATTTGAAAGTTTTTTGCTTAATCGTTCATCTAATGTTTCTACTGTATCTTCAGGAGATAATGAATCTGCTACCATTGTAAATCCTGTTCCAATGACTTTATAAGTCTTACCGTTTATTTCTTTATCTCGCCCTTCTATTTTATTTAAATGTGCTTCTTTAACAGCATCGTCAATTCTTTTTTCTATTTTCTCTAAAATTTTTTTAGTTTTTTCTTGTGATGCAGCTATAACAAATACAAATTCATCTGCTTTATCGCCATTGCGAATAATAAGTGGAGAGATTTTATATTCATTGAAAGTTTTAATAAAAATATCAAGCCATTTTTGCACTTCGGCATCTGCTTTCGCTTCAATTCGTTTAAAATAACCATTTAATCCGTGTAAATTTTCAATATCTATCATTCCAACACTAATTGGTGTTTTAGGATTATTTTGGAATTTAAAAAGAATTTGATTAAGCATATCATTTAAATGCCGGGAGTTATATACATTTTTAAATCTTTTATCAAAAATATTCTCATTATAAAATTTTATTGCCTTTCTAACATCAGGTGGCATATTTTCATCAATACTCATTTTTTGTGGAATCACATTTTCAAAGAGCTTTTCTTCGTCTTTATTATAATATACAAAATTTTTTTCTGTTTTTTTAGAAGTTTCAATCAAATTTTCTAATTTTTTTTCAAATTCTCTTTCTCTTATATTATTTACTGAATTAATATCTTTTATAATTTGATTTAAATCAGGCTTTGATGGAAATTTTATCTGTTTATAAAGGTCTACTTTATCCTTGAAAACTTTTTCGGTCATTTCTTTTTCTATTTCTGATTTTGGTTCACGCAATCCGTGTTCTCCAAGAAGATAATTAACAATAAAATTATCTGCCTCTTTTAATTTTTTCAATACAGGCTCATTTATCTTTTTATATTCCTCTATATATTTATTTTTAGCATCTTCTATTTTAAATATTGCTTCTTTTATCTTCTCTTTTGAAATTTTATCTTTCGTCTCTTTTAATTGTCTATTTAAATAATTTAAAGCATTATCAAAATCATAAGTAATTGGTCTTATTGCTATATTTCTTTGTTCTGGCACCTCAATTGTTTCTGTATAAGAAGGTGGATTATTATATTCTTCTATCAATTGTTCAAGCAAATAATCGTCAGCCCTTCTATCTGGTGGGACGCTTAAAATACCTTTAGATTGTAATTCCTCTGCCATTTCATCAATGCTTAAGCCACCTTTCCTTAATATTTGAAGTTTCAAACCTTGTGGAATATTTTTCCAATCTCCAATTAACTTTACGCTTTCTGGTTTAATCCCTCTATTTTCCTGGACCGCTTTTATAAGGCTATATTTTTTTACTTCTTCTCTTACTCCTTTAGGAAGTGGAACTTCTTCTGTTCTAAATTCTGGAACAGCTAATTGTTTTAATTCTTCATCACTCAAATTTTGTAAAACAGGTGGTAATTTTTCTTCTTTTGCTCTCTCTATTATTTCAGCTAAAGATTTAACTTTTGGTGTTTCGGTTGGACTTTCTTTTATAGATAATTCCGAAGGTATTTCACTTTTACCTGATGTTAAAAGAGGTTTAGATTTAGATAAAATAGATTTAACTTCTTCTTTAGGAAAGACTTTTTCTGGTTTAATTTGAGATAATTTTTCTATTTGTATTCCTTTTGATTGATATGGAATTATTTTTCCTTCTTCAGGCTTTGCAGGTGTAAATGGATATATTTTAGTTAAATCTTTAGATATTTCATTTGCTTTATATTTTCTAAGTAATTCATACGCCTGTATAATTTCTCTTGCTTTTTCAGGATTTCCTGTTGGCATATCAGGGTGATAAATTTTTATTAAGTCCACATATTTTTTTCTAATTGTATCCAAATCATCATTCTTTGATACTCCTAAAACTTTCATTGCATCTCTTATAGGTTTTTCAGCTTTATATTTTGCAAACCAACCTTTTGCTTGATTTATTCCATTTATTATTTCACCTGTAGCAACTCCCATTATAAAGCCTGCAGGAATTGAAAATCCAATATTTTTTAATACATTATCCCATTTATATTCTTTATCTAAAGCTTTGTTAATAAGGCTATGCGTTGTTGTAAATACTCCTGATATAGAAGCACCCGAAATTCCTGATTTTATCATTCTTGTAATATGTGGAGCTAATTTGGGAGCATATTTTTGTAATAAATTTTGAGTATCTTTTACAAATTTAATTTTGCCAATTAACTCTACTCCTTTTTCACCAATTCCTAATTTCCACAATGGCGATGTTATAAATCCTGCAAGTTCAGTTATATTTTCTGTAGTTTTGCCTAATTTAGTAGATGGTTTACCTTCTTTATAAAGAGGAATTCCTTTTTCTAAAACAATATCAGGCATTCCTGTAAGTCCTTTTAATAATCCGTGTCCTATTCCAGCAGGTATTTGCACTACAGGAGATTTTTTTTGTTTCATCAATTCAATTTCTGTTTTTATTTTTTCAGGAGTAACAGAAACGCCTTTTTTTATAAGACTATTTATTGCCTCTTTCTCTTCATTAGTTTTAGGAATAGGCAAGTTAATATCTGGAGGTTTTGGTGCGTTAATAATAGTAGCTTTTGGAATTTCAAACCCAATACCCCATTTTTTAGGTAATGTTTTAGGTAAATCTTCAGGTGGTACAGTGCGAATTATTTTTTCTTCTAAATTTTCAGAAGGTGAAATTTCAACTGGTGTTTCAAATTTAGCAAGATTCTTTAATATACTTTCATTATCCCAATCTTCATATTCAGGAAAGGCTAATTTAAATTTTTCAGGATTTTTTAAATTTTGCCATATCTCAGTATCAGTCCAGTCATCATACTCAGGATATCTTTTTCTAAATTCTTCTATAATTTTATTCATTTTTTTGTTTTTTCAAAATTAAATGGGTTATCAGAAGTATTTTTATTTTGTTTTTCAGGTTTTTTAAGAGTTAAGTGTTCCTTTATTATATTCTCTATTCTGGAAATTTCATTTCGCCATCCCATATTCTTTTCTCCGGTTAAAGTTTCATAGCTTTCTAATTTATCTTTTGCTTTTCCTAATTCATCCATAGCCCAAGTTGCCCAATTCAGACCCAAATTATCAATATATTTTCTTGCATTTTTAATATGTTGATTATATGCATTTCTTAAATCCTTTATTTTTTTATCTATATCATTGCTTTTTGTTTTTGATGCACCAAGTGTAATATGTTTAATTGTTGTTTCCTTCGGCTGTGGCGGTGCTATAAAATCTAAATATTTATAATACTCTATTGGCATCCCTTTTAGACCTTCTATAAATTGCTTTTTCTGGGCGAGTTCTGATGGTATTTGTGCATACGGTGGCGCTGTAGCTAAAAAGTTTTTTTCTTCCTCAGTCAATTCTACTCCCAATCTCTTTGCTAATACAGGCGCTAATATCTCTTTCAAATTTGCAAGTTTTGCCTGTTGCTCCTTTAATTTTTTACTCCTAAAATAATTCTGTAATGCTTCCGCTATACTATTTCCTGCCTGTTGTGCCAATGCTAATGTTGTCCATCCTGACTGCCCTCCTATACTAACCCTTGCCATATTCTTACTCCTCCTTCAAAGAATTTAAAAATGGTATAAGCTCCCCAAAATATATAGGTTCTATTTTACTTAACTGCTCTTTATACTTTGCAAATTTAGGCAAATTTATTATACTCGCCTTAATTGGCTCAAACAATTTAGATAATTCCTCTTGTTTTTTTCTCTGTTTATAAATATAATACGCATCTGCCAACCCAGATGTAGCATCCCTTAATAAATTCAAAGTCCGCCAATTCATATCTTATTCCTCCCTTAAAAATTCTTATCATCGGACAGCATTGGCAGCAGCTCCAACTCCAGCTCCAACAGCTGCGCCTGCTCCTCCTGTCAATGCCGCCGCACCTATTGTAGCAGCTGCAGGAACCAATGCTAACAAATAATCATACCATTTTGGTTTATTTGCTTTCATCATTTGCTCTTGCCATTTCCTTTGTTTCTCCCACATCGCCTCTTGAAATTGTCTTGCCTTCTCCATCTGCTCTAATCTCGCCAAAAATTGAGCTACATTCATCCTCTGCTGAATATCCTGCAATCCCAATTGATTTAAATACTGTTGTGTTTGTGCCTGTTGTCTTGCTGAAATATTTCCCAATGCTGACTGACCGTATGCTGACCCTAAAAGTCCTCTCTGAGCCAATAAACTTCTTGCATTCTCCATTTCCTCTGCCTTCTGTTGTGCCAATTGCTTTAAATATATTGGTATCTGTTGCTCTCTTAATCTCGTTGCCTCATCTAACATCTGTTGCCAATTATAATCCATAAATTATTCCTCCTTTCCTTTATATTTTTCATATAATGCTTTTGCCCTTCTTGCCACATCCTCATAACCGTGTTGTTTTGCTCTAACTATTGCAGCTCTTAAAAGTCTTAAATTTATACTACCATCAGGATTCCTATACGGAAATTTCCTTTCTTTTTGTAATAAAAAATAATATTCTGGTAATTCCTTTCGTTCTTTAAGTCTATGCACCCACTTCATTTCCGATACAGGCCTATTTCTTATCTCTACCTTCCCCATATTCTTTTACCTCCTTCTAAAATTTTAAAAACTTGCTTAATATCATCATTATGATCGATGTAATCAACGACACACTTCCTGCTATGACATATATTTTTACTTTCAAATTTATTACTTCATCCATCAATTTCGCATTTGTATTTTCTATCTTCTTTATACTTTCTGTTAAAAATTTTACTCTCTCATCAAGTTGTATTAAATAATTTTTTATTGTCATCTTACCATTAGGCATCTCTTTTTCTCCTTAAACTAAATTTAAAACATTTTTTATACGAAAAACATAATAAATCCCGTAAACATTTATAAAAACATTTCCAAAACCGCCACCTGTCTTTTTTATTTGTGTCTGAATATAAAAATTCGGGTCGCTTAATTCATCAAAATTCTGATTTAACAATTCCAAATCCTGCGAATTAAAATCATATTCAATCTTATATATTGTCTCAGTTGTAGAATTAAATGCTATTTCACTTGATACTCTTTCAGGAACATTAGGCAATTTAAACAATACCTGTAAACTTCCTGTTATACCACTTGCTCCTACATAACACCCTGCACATACTATTCCTTTAACTCTTATAATTTCTTCTTTATAGCCCTGCGGTGGAAAAAGATTTTTAAAAAAATTCTTCCCTGTATTTAAAACAGGCAAATTTTGATATGTTGTCTGATTTGTATTCCCTGATAATTTTAGCATATTCAAAACATATATTCTATCAACATAAGAAATTGCATTCTCTTCAATTCCTGCCAATTTATTTTTCTCATCTGTTGTGAAAATCTCTGTTTGACCAAGTTTTTGCTTCTCTTCGCTTGTAAAATGTTTATTTATACTTCCTTCTGTTATATCATCTAATGTATGATTTTCTTTTGTTATATGTTCAGCCATTTTATACTACCTCCTCTGTTATCAATGTCCCATTATCCAAAACTCTTATTCTAAATTTTTTATTTTGCGAATGTAATATTATTCCTTTATTAGAGTCTAAAACCTCTATATCACTATTACTTTTAATAGAATTAAACTGCACATCGTCATCTGTTCTAACCCTCTGATTATTTTGACTTACTCTTTCCCAATCTTCGTGTGAAATTTGTAATGTCTTTATCTTTTTAATTTGGACAATTATATTTTGAGCATTTGTATCATCTGCCAATGAAATTAATTTTGAATGTTGATTATTTGTTAAATGGTATCTTTCTGTTTCATTTCCGCCCTGTAAGCCATTTAAAGAATTATGTTGCGTCTGACTTGCCAATGTCACCCAATTTGTTCCATTAAATACATATTGCTTTGCTTGATTCTCTACATACGCTGCTGTTCCGCTATCAACTGCTATATATTTCCAATTCCCATTTCTATATTCTGCTATCTTATTTTTATTTGCATCCTCCCCTTTATAAATATATCTATCCCCTTCACTCGGATTTGTAGGCAAATTCTCTACTATATCTTTTACACTCTCCTGCCAATCCAATCCCTGTATTAAATTATCAACATAAAATTTTGTCGCAGGATTATCTTCTTTCGTAGGATTATTAACAACTACTTCTCCTGTAAATTTAATTTTCCCTTCTATTACCTGTTCACCTTGTGAATTCTTATCAACTTTTTTACTCAATTCTGTATCTATTATATCCCAATTCTTATTCAATTCTTTTGCACCAGGATTATCGCCATCATACCATTTCCCAAGTCCATAATTTGTTGTTCTCTCTCTTGGTTCCATATCTTTTCTCCTTTAAAAATTTATTCCATATTTCATCCCATAATTTGCTCCATAACCGCTATATATCCCTTCTATCAAATCTACAAACACTTTCTCTTTTATTAAATTCAAACTTGGTATATCAACTATTATATTTATCCTCTTCATTTCTTAAACCTCTCCCCTACCACAAGATAATTCTTATAAACAGTATATTTATTCTTTATGTTATCAAACTCTATAACAAACGGATAAACTCCTTTTAAATTATATGTCTCTTCTTTTTCAAATATTATTGCCATCTCATTTTTATTTTCACGATTTATTTGGTATTTATCCGCCTCATTATCCAATGCTGTTACAATCCCTCTTCTATATCCTTTATCTACATAATCCGCATATACTACTATTCCATTCTCTATTGAATTCTCAAATACAACTTTACTTCTCTGTTCCACTTCATCCAACTCTATTTTATACTTATACTGATAATTCTCACTATCATAAAATCTTGTTAAAACACGATAAACTTTTTCCCTATTTTCAACTATTCCTGAATTTTGTAAATAAAATTTCCTTTTATCACTTTCATCCTGGCTTGCTATTTCCCTTTCAACTTCCTTTGTTTCTCCATCATTATAATTATAACTTACCATTATTTTTTCATTACTTTCCAAATCACTTTGTCTATTTCCTAAATTTACAATTCCATTTTCATAATCTATTGAATAATCCACATCCTTTACTAACTGCAAAAATATCATCTCGCTATTTTCTTCAATTATTTTTTGAAACAAAAATTCTTTTTTACTATCATTGCCTTCGCCCAATCTTTCGCCTATTATCTTTGAAGAACCAGCAAAATGAAATTTTTCTATTATTATCCCATCATATTTGGGCTCCTTAACTTTTACTGAAATATTAAAAAGTGTTATATCGTATGGCACATTCTCTTGGTCATAAAAAGCAAATATTATCTCTTTTGTATCTCCAGCATATAAAAAGAAATCTTTATACCTTTTAATCTCTTCCATTATCTTCCTTCTCCTGTTGTTAAAAGTGGCAAATAATACATTTCAAATCCCTTTATTTTAACAGGCTCCGAATAATCATTCCCGCTACATTTAATCTGTATATATGGACTTTTACAATCAAATAATCTTATCATCTGATTTTTGCTGTAATTTATATTATCACTCTTTACTACTTCATTTCGCCAATTAACCAAATCTGGTGTATATGACAATTTAAAAAACTCAACCGCATTAAACTTAACAAACACTTTCTTAAACAATTTCTGATACAATTCATCTCCAATTGTGTATAATGGCGTTTTCATTTCCCAATTTATTCTTTTTCCAGCATCATTATTTACTTTCTCTACTTTCAAAATCTTACCATCAGCACTCCCAAAAACCCTTTTCGGAACTTCGCTATCTTCTTCCTCTATTATTGTCGCTTCTGTTATCTCATACGGATATTTATATTTATACCAGCATCCTATTTTAAAATTATAAATCAATGCCAAATTATTCCTCTCTGATTTCCCTGTCGGCACAAACCATATCACCTCATTCGTAAATTTATCTATTATTACCCTCGTATTATCAACATATTTCATATTTATTGCCTCTTCATAAGAAGGGTCAAAATATCTCTCAATCTTATCTGATATTTTTTTAACCTGTCTTCTGTAAACCATAAAAAAACCTGTCCTATCCATCCAGAACACTAAATCATCTATTGCGGTTATACTATTTTGCGTTATACAACCTATATTATGTGATATTTCTAAAAGCTGTCCATTTTTCACATCTTTATATATTGCGTATGTATTATTACTTTTAAAAACATATAAAAAATCCCTGCAAGAATATATCCCTGTTATATAATCTCCATCATCTTTATTTAT
>Ga0308390_1001384_pt1 | contig 15749 bp, 10 predicted proteins | sample Hotspr2Sample149_FD_202358 | JGI IMG/M metagenome (GOLD analysis project Ga0308390, IMG submission 202358) | Hot spring phototrophic mat microbial communities from Mushroom Spring, Yellowstone National Park, Wyoming, United States - 20040719_149 ...
GCTCGAAGGGGTGAAAGCCACCCGAGCCCAGATCGGGAACAGCAAGATCAAACTGATCACGCCCGACAATCCGCGCGGCAGAATGTATTCCGTGGGTGAATCAATCAATGGCGTAACCCTGGAAAGTTTCGACAAACAGAAGGTAGTGTTCTCCTACGACTGGAAAGAAGGAAAGCAGAAGTTAACTGTGGAAGTGCCCCGGGAGTGAATTTTGAAACCATTGCAGAGTTGCGCCGGAGCGTCCTCGACAGATAAAGTTTTGAACAGGCGGTCCTGAGTGGCGGCGGGCCGCGGGAAAAAAGCATGCGGAAGCCTATGAATTTGCGGAAAAGAATGATCGGCGAGGCCCTGCTGGGGGTATTTCTGGCAGGGTTGATCTGCTGGACGGTATCCGCCCAGAGTCAGACGCCCATGTCTCCTCAGCCCTATCCGCAGCTGGGAGGAGGCGGGCGGCTTTCCAATCGGGGACTGGGTGGAAATACTTCGGGAGCCGGCCAGTTGAACAGTCCCCTGGGGGGATCGAGCCAAGGAACTGGTGCTTCCATGAGAGATGGTACCCAGCCTCCCGGACCGCGCAATCCGGTGCTGGAGCGGCTGCGGGATCGGGACGAAAGACGCAAGCAGGAGGCGGAAAAACAGAAACAGGAAGCGGATAAGCAGAAACAAAGCGCCCAGGGACAGCCGGCCGGCGGCGCGGAGGCGGCAAAGGCCGCCGCGGAATCGGCTGGTCCAGCGAAAAATCCCCAGGGTGAGAAAAAATCCGGCGGTGGAAAACCCTCCGTCGTCGGAGGGGGGAAAGAAGCGGGAGGCGGGGAAAAAAGCGGGGGAGGGGGAGGCGGCGCTACCACGTTCAATAAAGGCTCAGGGGGCGGTGTGGTCATGACCGGCGAGGGGAAATTCGAGCCCTTCCTGGATCGGGACGTCAGTTACGCGGACGTCCCGGACGATGGAGAACCGCTGACGCTGGAAGGCCCGATGCCCGTGGGAGAATTTCTTTCCACCATCAGCATGGCCACAGGCTGGAACATCATGGTTTCCCCTGAACTGCAGGATGTGGAACTGAAGTTCTGGCTGAATGAGACCCGGCCCCGCGATGCCCTGAAAGTATTGCAGTTCTATAAGATCTTCTACGAATTTGATAAGGACACCCGTTTCCTTCGGGTAATGTCGGAAGAAGACTACCTTAAGCGCAGTTTTGGGAAACGGAAGCCCGAAGAATTCAAGGTCCGTCACGTGGATCCCGCCCTGGCAGAGCAGATGCTGACCTCCATGCTGTCATCAAACGGTCGTCTACTCAGCGATCAGCGAACCGGAACCCTGTACGTCTGGGACGCGGAAGACAACCTGAAAGTGATGCGGGAGGTCTTTGAAAAACTGGATGTGCCACTGGAGCAGAAAGAGTTCACCATCCGCTACGCGGATTTGCCGGACATTGAAACGGTCCTGTCCTCCATGAGTTCGCAGAGCGGCAATCTGCTCAGCGATGCCCGCACCGGTCAGATCATTGTATGGGATACCCCCGCCGTGCTGGAGCAGATGGCTATGGTGGTCGACCGACTGGACCGGCCGCTCGAAACCCGCACTTTCGAACTGCGCCATGTAAATGTGGTGGACATTACCGAAAGTCTGGAATCGGTCATCAGCGAACGGGGTGTGATCCAGACAGATCCCCGTTACAACACGATTATGGTGTCTGATCTGCCTCAGCGGCTGGAAAAAGTCGCGGAAGTGGTAGCGATGCTAGACCGGGAACTGGAAACCCGCACCTGGGTTATCCAGTATGCCGACCTCGACTTCCTCGCGGATGAAATTGAATCGCTGGTACCTGAAAGCATGGGTCGCATCACGATCAACGAGGATGTTCACCAGATTACGGTTTCCGCGATTCCCGCCAGACTGGATGAAATCGACAAGTTGATTAAGACCTGGGACGTCAAACGGAAACAGGTGTTCATTGAAGCCTACATCGTGGAATGCACGGATGAGGTGGAGCGGTCCTTCAGTATCAATTGGTCCTATTACGGGAATGTGAACGGTGAGCCGTCCGTGTTTCACAGCGGATCAGGCGGAGCCAGTACCAAAACGCCTCCGGGGGCTGGGGAAGCCCTGCAGTTTGGTACGCTGCCTTATGCCATTCCCGCTTATGGCGCGTTGCAGTTGGATAGTGCCGGGAAAATTACCCGTCCCGTGCTGACCGATGTGAATGGCAAACCGATTACCGACCGTTATGCCGGCAACCGGCTGACCGCCGTGCTTGATTATCTGGACAAACAAGACAAGGTCACCATTATTTCGTCTCCCCGTGTCACCGTTCAGGACGGGGAAGAAGCGGTGTTTGAAAACGCCACCCGGGTACCCTATGTCTCCGCGTCCACATACTACGGTGGCGGGGGATATTACCCGACCCGACCGGGCACGGGAACAAACGACAACAATCAGACGCCTTACTATCCATACTACTCCGGTTACGGCCTCAATAACACCAACCGGGTGGACTTTCTCGACGTGGGCACTATTCTCTCTGTGTATCCCCGTATTACGGAGGATGGTACCATCCTGATGGATATCGAGGCGGAAGACAGTACTTTCATTGACAAAGAAATCAAGGTCAATGACCAGACCTCTACAATTCCAGAGAAGACTGTGCGCCGGGTTTCGACTCAGGTCCGCGTCACTTCCGGGGAGACCATCGTGCTGGGCGGCCTCCGCCGGGACCGCGCCAAGAATGCGAGGACTAAGACACCGCTGCTGGGGGATCTGCCTGTCCTGGGCAAACTGTTCACCAGTCCGTCCCGAAGCGCGAAAAATTCCTCACTGCTTATCTTCATTACCCCAACCATTGTCGAGGAGAAGGGCACGGAAGAAGTCGAAGACCTGTACAAAGCCCAGGATGATGTGGTACGCGTTCAGCGAAGCCTCCAGAAAAATTTCTGGAAGAGTCTGGGGGAAGACCTCAAAGCCCAGAATGAAATCCTGGTGGCGGTTGGTTCCAGCGGACGAATCTACTGCGCCGGCCGTGAGGTTACGCTGGATACGCTGGCCGCGGATCTGGCTGAACTGGAACATCCCGAATCCATCCGGTTTGTGCTGCGACATCATCCGGCCGCTCCGGCAGATGTGGTGAACAGGGTACGTGAAACGGCTCGGTCGGCGGGAGTAACCGTGACCGATCATCCCGGATCCGATATTCCGCCAGCCTTACAAAAGGCCCGGGAAAAGGTCCAGACCACGGCCGGCAAGTCCGCTGAAACAGCACCGGCGGCGGAGGCTTCTGCGGCGGCAATACCAGAACAGGCCGATACCGTTCAGCCGGTTTCCCCTTCGGAATAGAAACGGCGCCAACCGAGCAAGATAAAAAATGAACAACCGCGGTTTTACGAAATATCGTAAAACCGCGGTTAGTTTTTATCCGGAAGATCGGGGAAGGATCAGGCCTGGATCTGGGCAGCCTTAGCCTTCCGCGCCTGTTCCTGCAGATACATCTTGTGCAGACCGCGCGGGGCTTTCATGAATTTTCCGGCCTTCAGGTACCGCGTGCATATCCGTACCCGCCGGACCGTGCCCTTCTCATCCATCACGCGCACGGACTGCAGATTAGGATACCAGCGGCGTTTGGAGATACCGGTAATGTTCTGACCGATACCGCCGGCCTTTTTCGCTTTACCGCGCCGCACTACCTTGTGGCCGACCTGCGGTTTCTTTCCGCTGTATTCACATTTCCACGACATGGCTGCGACTCCCGCGGCGGCACGGGCCACCCTGGTTGTTGCGTCATTCGACGAAGTTAAGCGGCCTTTCCGCCGCTGTGTTATACTGACTGCCCCAAAGGGACCTCTAGTGTACCATTGACAGGTTCCGCGTTTCAAGCACGGGGAGTACGGAAGGGTACGGGGGAAAATATTTGAGGAGTGAAGCGTGTTTTTTGCAGATGGTTTTTCACGATGGAAATGCGTGTTTTTTCTCGTCGTGGCTGTGGGGACGGTCATGGCCAGGATTACCGGGTGCGCGCATCTGGGGGAGCGGATGGAACGCGTGGAACTGCCGCCAGGGACCCCATCCGTTGAGGAAATTCTGTCAGGACTGAGCGAAAACGAACAGGCGCTGCAGGGATTCCGGGCTACCGGTACCATTATGCTGCAGTCCCCGGAACTCGAATCCACACAGGTTTCCCGGGAAAGCGTGATCGTTTATCAGGCTCCGCTCAACCTGCATGTCATCGGCCGGAAATACGGCACCCGGGTGGTGGAACTGATCTGTTCCGGCGAGGCTTTCCTGCTGTTGTTGCCTACAGAAAAACAATACTGTTACAAACCCTTGGGTGAACAGTTCAGCCATCTGACCACGGGGGAAATGGCCCGGGAAATTTTTCAGCCGGAGAGTTGGACCCGTCTGCCCCGGGGCCGCGCCCGCGTGACGGCGTTCGATCCTGCTTCCGGGACCGCTGAACTGGAAATCCGCTACCCGGATCTGAAACGGTATCGGCGGGTCAAAGTTCAGGGCCTGCCGTGGGTAGTCCTGGAGAACCGCCTGTATGACGTCCGGGGCAACCTGCTGGCCGAAACCCTCAAACAGGATTACCATATCCTGAATGGTATACGTTTTCCCCGGGAAGTGGAATCCCGTTTTCCAGCCGAATCAGCGTGGATGAAAATGGCGTTGCGGAAGATCGAGTTGAACCCGGACCTGACCGGTGAACCATTTACGCGGATTGAAGCCATGGCGGATAAAGCCGCCCGGGAAGGATTCACCTATGTGGAACGCACGGCTGACCTGACGGCGGAGCCTGGGACTGATGGCGGACAAACCGGCTTGCCGGAAACCTGGCTCCAGGAGGATGACGCCGGTGATGAATGATCAGATCGATATGCCGAAAACCGTGGAAAAGCCTGTACTGTGCGGCCTGCTGCCGGAAGAGATCAGTGCCCTGCTGGAAGTGGAACCGTTCCGGGGACGTCAGATTTTTGCCTGGATTCACAAGCGTCGGACGGATCATTTTGAATACATGACGGATCTTCCCAGGTCCCTTCGGGAAACCCTGGTCTCGCGGTTCCGTGTATTCAGCGCGGAAAGTGTTGAGGCGTCCCGTTCGGTGAAGTCAGGCACGATGAAGGTATTGCTGCGTCTTGGTTCCGGTGACGCGGTTGAATCGGTCCTCATTCGGGATGAGGACAGGGTGACGCTGTGCCTGTCCACGCAGGTGGGGTGTCCATTGCGTTGCGCGTTCTGCGCGACCGGCGTGGCAGGCTACCGGCGCAACCTGGATGCTTCAGAGGTCGTCGCGCAGGCCCTCTGGCTCCTGCGGGCTGGTGAGGTTTCACCGGAAATTCATCCGAATATCGTGTTCATGGGCATGGGCGAACCGTTTTACAACTATGAAGCGGTCCAGAAAGCGATTTTACTGCTGATGTGCCGTGATGGCCTGAACATCGGGGCGCGGCGGATCACGGTGTCCACGGCGGGGGAGGTCCGGGGGATCCGGCGTTTCGCGGATGAAGGCTGGCAGGTGCGGCTGAGTGTTTCCCTCCACGCCGCCAATGATACCCTGCGGTCTGAACTCGTTCCGCTGAACCGTCGTTTTCCACTGACGGAACTGCGTCAGGCGCTGGAGTACTATCAGCAAAAAACCGGCCGTCAGTTCACCTTTGAGTGGACGCTGCTGGACGGGGTCAATGACCGGCCAGAGCATGCCGCGGAACTGGCGGAATTCGCCCGGGGGCTGAAGGTTTTCGTTAATCTGATTCCGTGGAACCCTGTGCCGGGACTGCCATTCCGTCCCACGCCCCCGCGGCGGGCGGCCTTTTTCGCGGAAAGCCTGCGGAAATGGGGACTGCCGGCCACCCTCCGCAAGGAACAGGGGCGGGATATCGATGCCGCGTGTGGCCAGTTGCGCCGGGTGGTTCTGGAAGGGGTTCAAACTTGAAATAGAGAATAATTTCCGTTAATATATAGTTTTATCAGTGACAACACGAGGATGGCACCATGAACCTTGACGCGGGCATGCTTTCGAGGATTCAATTCGGTTTCACGGCAGGTTTCCACTATCTGTTCCCGCCCCTGACCATCGGACTGGGCTGGCTTATCTTCATCATGGAAGCCATGTACCACCGGACGGGAGACAAAATCTACGAAAAAATGGCCCGGTTCTGGACCAAACTGTTCGCCGTGACCTTTGCGATGGGCGTGGCCACGGGAATTGTGCTCGAGTTCGAATTCGGGACGAACTGGTCGGTATATTCCCGATATGTGGGGGATGTCTTTGGTTCGGCTCTGGCCGCGGAAGGCATCTTCGCGTTCTTCCTGGAATCCGGATTTCTGGCCGTGCTGGTTTTCGGTTGGGATCGGGTTTCCCCCAGAATGCATCTGTTCAGCACGCTCATGGTGGCTTTGGGCTCGACCTTCTCCGCCATCTGGATTGTGGTCGCCAATTCATGGATGCAGACACCGGCCGGTTATAAAATCGTCGGTGAAGGGGCATACGCGCGGGCTGAGATCACCAGTTTCTGGGAACTGGTATTCAATCCTTCTTCCATGCACCGTCTGAACCATGTGCTGTTTGGGGCGCTGATTCTGGGCTCGTTCTTTGTCATGAGCGTTTCGGCGTGGTATCTTCTCCATAATCGGCATCAGGAATTTGCGAAGAAGTCTTTCACAATTGCGCTAATCGTGGGGTTTCTGGCCTGCTGGGCCATTCTGATTTCAGGGCATTTCCAGGCGGAAAAGGTAGGGCATACCCAGCCTGTAAAACTGGCCGCCATGGAGGGGCATTTTGAGACTGGTGAGGGCGGTTCGCCCATGTACCTGTTCGGCTGGCCGGATGAAAACGAAAAAAAGGTCAAATACGGGCTGGCCATACCATATCTGTTCAGTTTTCTGATGTATTTCAATTTCACCCAGCCAGTCCCAGGGCTGGATCAGTTCCCCGAAGAGGAATGGCCGCCCGTAAATATGACCTTCCAGAATTACCACATGATGGTGATGGGCGGAATGTTCATGATCGGGCTGACTACCTTGGCAATGTTGCTTTGGTGGCGGGAGAAACTGTTTGATCAGCGATGGCTTCTGTGGATATTTGTACCGGCGGTGGTCGTTCCGTACTTATCCAATGAGACCGGCTGGATTGCCGCTGAAGTGGGACGCCAGCCGTGGATTGTCTGGCACCTGCTCAAGACGGAAGACGCCTGGTCGCCGTCCCTGGACGCGCAGCAGGTGCTGGGTTCCCTGATCATGTTCGGGGTGATCTATCTGCTGCTGTTTGCTGTATGGATTTACACCCTGAACGACAAGATTCAGAAAGGTCCGGATTATCACCCTGAGCCCACGGAGGGACCTAAAGGCTTCATGGCAACGGCAGCGACCTACGCTGATCACTCAGGGGTATCGCTGTCTATGGCACATTCTGATGAAAACGGAACAAACGATACCCGGGAAGAGAAATAACGGCGATGCCGTGACACGCCGATGGAGGACATGTCTTTATGTTCACGTGGCTGCCGCTGAATGAGATCTGGTTTCTGTTGCTGGGTGTTCTGCTCGTGGGGTACGCGGTGTTGGACGGCTTCGACCTGGGCGTGGGCATCCTGCATCCGTTCGTGACCCGGGGGGACCGCGAGAAGCGGATTCTCATCAATGCGATCGGTCCGGTCTGGGATGGGAACGAGGTCTGGCTGGTAACCTTCGGCGGGGCCATGTTTGCCGCTTTTCCCAATACCTATGCGACCATTTTTTCCTCCTTTTACACGGCCTTCATGATGCTGCTGTGCGGACTGATTTTTCGGGCGGTCTCTATGGAATTCCGCAGCAAGCAGCCTCATACCGCCTGGCGGATGTTCTGGGACACCGCCTTTTTCCTGTCCAGTTTCGTGCTGTCCCTGCTGTTTGGTGTGGCCGTGGGAAATGCCATGCAGGGCATCAAGATTGACGGCTCCGGACATTATGTGGGTTCTTTTTTTGATTTTTTGAATCCATTCGCCCTGTGTACAGGGCTGATGGTGGTGGCCCTGTTTGCCATGCACGGTGGTATCTACCTGATCTTCAAGACGGAAGGGGACTTGCGGCGCCGGATCGGGCGGGCCATTTGGATCGCCTATGGCCTGTTCGTGGTGCTTTTTGTGCTGGTGACAGGCTACGCGAACCTGTACATTCCCAATGCAACGGTTAATCTCAAGGCGTATCCCATTACCTGGCTGATCCCGGTGCTGAATGTGGCGGCGATCGCATTCATTCCCTATGCGCTGTCGCGTAAACGTCCGGGGCTGTCATTTATCGCCAGTTCGCTATCCATAGCCCTGTTCGTGGCGTTGTTCGCCTTGGGTATGGCGCCCAACATGGTACATTCCTCGCTGAATCCTGAATGGAGCCTGAACATTTACAACGCGGCAGCCAGCCCGAAAACGCTGAGTATTATGCTGCTGATCGCCCTGATCGGTATGCCGCTGGTATTGACCTACACGATCGTGATTTACCGGGTATTCCGCGGCAAAGTGAAACTGACTCCCGAAAGTTACTGAGAAAACACTTGACAAAAACCCCGTGGTGTGATATGCTACCTGCTGGAAACACGCGTGGGATTCGAGTATCTCAGCACGCGTAACCAGGAGAATGCAAAATGAAACACGTGCGTGGCGTGTCCAAGAGTCCGTCTCGAGGTCAGATTTCCAATTTCCAGGTGCTGATGGATTTCCTCGTGAAACTGACGGACCAGATTATTGAGTTCATTTTCATTAAGACATCCTGATGACAAAGGGGAGATCCGGCCATGAAACGGCACGTGAAAGCCATCAGCCGGGCATTGGAACCGGCCCAGATCAGCAATTTCCAGATTAAAATGGAGGCCATCTCGGCGATCATCGACCGGTTGTTACTGGTACCACGGCAGGCGCCATGGAAAGCCACCGGTCCCAGCGGTACCACAACCGACACGGTGACACCAGGTACCGGAACGGGAACCGGAACTACCGGTGGTGCGACCGGAACTGGACTGGTCTGATCCGTACCAGTAAAATTTAAAAATAGGTGTCAGTTCACTTTCAGACGGGCACTTGCCCGTCTGTTTTTTCACGTGAACCCAGTGTTTCGGCGTTATTTCAGAATTTTGCGACCTTCAGAGGACTTGATACCGGAAATAATCCGTTGGAAACCTTCTTCGTTGCTGCAGGCGGAGATGGCTTCTTCCTTGGTGACCAGACCTTTCTGATAAAGTTCCACGGCGTACTGGTCGAAACTGCGCATGTCGCTGTCCACCTCGATGATGCCATAGAGTTTGTCCAGGTCACCTTCCAGAATAGCGTCACGGACGATGGGTTTGCCGCCCAGCAGAATTTCCACCGCCGGAATACGTCCCCCGCCGATACGCTTGAGCAGCCGCTGACAGACTACCCCCTGAAGGGTGTAGGCGATTTCCTGCCGGATCAGATCTCGTTCCGCCTGGGGAAAGTAACTGATCATCCGGTTGATGGTATCTACGGCGGTGGTCGTGTGCAGCGTGGAGAAGACGAGATGGCCGGTTTCGGCCGCGCTCAGCCCCGCCCGGATGGTTTCCGTATCCCGCATTTCGCCTACCAGGATCACGTCGGGGTCTTCGCGCAGCGCCCCGCGCAGGGCGTTGGCGAATGAGTGGGTATCCCGTCCCACCTGCCGCTGGGAGATGATACTTTTTTTGTCAGTGTATACATATTCAATCGGGTCTTCGATGGTAATAATGTGGCAGTGCCTGGTTTCATTGATGAAATCGATCATGGCGGCCAGCGTGGTGGATTTACCGGACCCTGTGATGCCGCATACTAGGAACAGCCCGCGGTGCTTGTTGCATACGGAGGCAACGACATCGGGGATATTCAGCGCCTTGAAGGGTAACGGGGTTTCCGGGATCAGGCGGATAGCCAGGGCCATCGCGCCCTGCTTCATGTATCCTGAGCACCGCAGGTAACCGATGCCGGCGGCGTGGTATTGGAAACTGGTCTCCCGTTCCGTTTCCAGCATGCGCATTTCCTGAGGGCCGCCCAACTGGAGCACCAGTTTACGCATATCTTCAGCCGTCAGAATCGGCTGGTCTGACATGGGCACCAGGTCGTTGTCGATACGCAAATACGGCCGGTTACCAGCCCGAAGGTGCAGGTCCGAGGCTTTTTGCCGTTTCATCTCCTCGATCAGGACGTTGATGTTGAAATTGGAGTCGACATAGGAGACGACGTCAAGTTCCCACGTCTGGGAACGCAGAGACTTTATACAGAAATGTTCGACCAAGGTATCGATCGCGGAGAGCATGGACAGATGCCGCCATTCGAATGGCGGCAACGTGATCTTGGCGACATTTTGTTCCTGATCGAGTTTTATGCGGCCATTGATGCGCGTGGCGGCCAGAGCCTGTTCCAGGACTTCCTGCGTGATGCCCGGTTTGGGCTCAAAAAAAATCCGCATCTGATCGATGCGGTTGGTCATGTCGGTGCCTTTTGCGAGGATGGAGGCATTTTCGGTGTTGAACTTGACTTCCGCTGGCAGGCCGCAGGCTCGGATGACCTCCACCATGCCGATGCGGAAAATGTCCATAATCGTACTGGTTGACTGACTGCCGATAAACATGGTTGCGTTCCTGATAAGGTTAAGCGTCGGTGACGCGGGAAGGCGACTCAGTCACATGTTCGGAGTGTATCACGAAAAAAAAAGCCAAGTCAATGATAGTATTAGACTTATGTTCAAATTTGTCGCAAATTTACCGGTTCAAATGTGCTTTGTAAAGAGATTTTCGGCGCATTTTCTGAGGGAACATCAGGACAGGGTGTTGCACGGCTGAGATGGGAAGGGGTTGCGGATTAAGGCTGTTTTTTCAAGGCTGACATTCCAAAGTACGTTCTGCCGCAGAGGGAGGGAGCAGGCCTGTCGGATAGTTTCTTTTCTGTATTTCGATTCTTTTTGTCTCCGTTTATCAGAGCGTTCCGAAGAACATTTTCCATGGAACTGGAGACGGCTTGGGCGGGTCTTAGTGCATGGGGATGGTAAAAGGAAAGGTTGCTGTGAAAAAATTTGGGCACCCATACCTGGTCGGATTCTGGATCAGCATTTTGTGGCTAAACGCTACCGGTTATGCCGGCGAACACGTTTCGATCACGGTTGATCTGAACCGGACCTTCCAGCAGATTGACAATTTTGGCGCTTCAGATTGCTGGAGCATGCAGATGATCGGCGGCTGGTCGGAAGAAAACCGGAATCATGTGGCGGATCTGCTTTTTTCCCGCTCAGCCGGGATAGGGCTTTCGTGCTGGCGTTTCAATATTGGTGCCGGAAAACCGTCGGATATACCGGATCCATGGCGATCGGCCGAGACATTCGAAATAGCCGAGGGTGAATATGATTGGTCCCGACAAGCGAATGAGCAGTGGTTTCTTGCTGCCGCGAAAGCACGCGGGGTGGAGCGGTTCGTCGCTTTTGTGAACAGTCCGCCGGCCCGCATGACCAGAAACGGACGCACGCATTGCAGTCCGGACTCGGGAACCACGAATCTCCGGGAAGGGTATGAGCGGCAGTATGCGGGTTATCTTGCGGATATCCTGGCGTATTTTCATCATCATCCGGATGAACGCTACCGCGTTGATTTCGACTGGATCAGTCCGGTCAACGAGCCGCAATGGGACTGGAATGATAACAGTCAGGAAGGCAACCGGGCCAGTAACGCGGACATCCGGAAAATTATTCTGGCATTGCATGAGGCGCTGAATGCCAAAAATCTGAAGACCCGCATACTCTTTCCGGAAAGCGGATCCATTGCCAACTTCTATCTCAAAGAGCCGCGTGCCACGCGCTTATATTCCAGCGAATACGGCAATTATCTTCAGGCATGCTGCGGTGATCCCGAAATAGTCGCGTGTACAGGCAAGGTCATTTGCGCGCATGCTTATTGGACGGACCTGGGGAGGGCACTGGAGTCGTCCCGAAAACGCCTGCGCGCGGCACTTGACGCTTATCCGGAGTGGCAATACTGGCAGACGGAATATTGTCCGCTCTTGGGAACCGATGGCAAGGGCGGCGGGGGACGGGACCTTACCATGGAAACCGCTCTGCATACGGCCAGGGTGATACACAGTGATTTGACCATCTGCAATGCTTCGGCGTGGCACTGGTGGCTGGCTGTATCGTCCTACCAGTTCAAGGATGGCCTGATCTATACGGATTACCGGCAGAAGGGGGATCCCGAAACCATCTATCCGTCAAAAACATTATGGGTTTTAGGCCATTTCAGCCGTTTTATCCGTCCCGGGTCGGTTCGCCTGGAAACGCGCGGTACGGAAAAGACGGATGGTCTGTTGGTTTCCGCCTATCGTAGACAGGACGGTAGAGAACTTATTGTGGTACTGGTTAACACGGGGGAGATGGAATGGTCTGTTCACATCAGCGTAAACCATCTGCCGAAAGGAATGCGTCTGGATAAGTTCACGCCGTGGATGACATCCGAAACGGATGATCTGAGGGAATATCCGGCGTTTTCAAAATCATCTCCGTTCAAGGTTCCGCCCCGTTCTGTGGTGACCCTGACAGGGGAGATAAGCCCGAAGTAAAAGCAATCGCTCCGCCGGCGAAAAAGGCCGAGGAAAACAGGCCGACTTGTGGGAGCAGGAATAAAGCCCCCGGGTAAGAGGGACGGTTTTCAGTTCAGATTATGGGGGATATAGCGGGTAACTGCCGCGGTTCCTTGGTCTTACCGGCCGTTTCGTAAATCGGAATAAATCGCCAGCCGGATCCGGATTTGTTTATCCTAAAACAGATCCGTTCCACGCCGGAACTTCAGGTGGACGGGCAACAACGGAGGAGTTGTTTTATGATCCGCATGATTTCCGTGATAGGGATTCTCGCGATGCTTTGCGGTATGAGCGGGCAGGCGGAAGAATGTATTTCACTTGCGGGAGAGTGGCGGTTTCGACTGGATCCGGGGGATGATGGGGTGGCGTCGGAATGGTTCCGACAGGTGTTGCCGGAAACGGTACGGCTTCCGGGGTCGCTGGATGAAAACGGTAAGGGGACGCCTGTAAGCGCGGTACATGTGGCGCACCTGACACGACTTTACGAATATACGGGGCCCGCATGGTATCAGAAAACGGTAACCATTCCCCGGGAATGGAGCGGGAAACGGATTGTCCTGTTTCTGGAGCGGTGTCACTGGGAATCACGGATCTGGGTGGATGGCGTATTTGTGGGGATTCGCGATAGCCTGTGTGTACCCCATATATATGATTTGTCGCCGGTATTATCTTCCGGGGAGCATCAGATTACCTTGCGTATCGACAATTCGATACGCTACGCGGTGGGGAACAACGCCCATTCCGTGACGGAACATACCCAGACCAACTGGAACGGAGTGATCGGCCGCGTGGAATTGCAGGCGTGCGATCCGGTTTGGATTGATTCAGTCCAGGTTTTTCCGAAAATTGCGGACAAGTCGATAACGGTTCGAGTCGGAGTCGGCAACAACCTTTCCAGGTCTGTCAGATGTCGGATTATGGTCTCGGTGCTGGGCAAAAAAGAAGAATTCACCAGAGACATCCTGCCGGGAGAGACGGTTACAGATGAGGTTACATTGGCGTTGGGGCCGGATATGCCTCTCTGGGATGAATTCTCCCCTCGACTGACAGATCTGGAGGTTTCCCTGAGAACATTCGGACGAAAGATTTTCCGTGGCAGCCAGGTGCTTCAAGTCGGTTTTCGTGAGATGGGCCGGTCGGGTACACAATTTTCGGTTAATGGACGTCCCACCTTTCTGCGGGGAAACCTCGAGTGCTGTATCTTCCCGCGTACGGGATATCCACCCATGGACGAGGACTACTGGCTCAGTATCTTTCGCCTGACCCGGGAGTATGGTTTCAATCATGTCCGGTTCCATTCATGGTGTCCCCCTGAGGCTGCTTTTCGCGCGGCTGATCAACTCGGGCTGATGCTCCACGTTGAAACGCCGGTGTGGACCGAACTCGGCACAGATCCGGTTCTGGACCAGTTTGTTTACGCGGAGGGAGACCGCATTCTTCAGACCTATGGGAATCATCCGTCCTTCTGCATGCTGGCGGTTGGCAACGAACCTTCCGGTCCCAATAAGGATCGTTTTTTAAAAAAGATTGTCGCGTACTGGCAGGCGAAGGATCCGCGTCGCGCCTATACCACCTGTGCGGGATGGCCCGAATTGCCCGGTAGTGATTACCATGTCCTCCCGTCCCGCGACGGCAAACCAATCCGCCTGCATGGAGGACCTCTGGGTCCCACAACAGCCTTTGACTATGCCCGGAACATCGAAGGGTGTGAGGTGCCCATTGTCGCCCACGAACTTGGGCAGTGGTGCGTGTATCCGTGTTATGACGAAATAGCCAAATACACTGGACTGCTCCGCGCCCGCAACCTCGAAACATTCCGTGACGCTCTCGCCGCTCACCACATGGCCGGGATGGACAGGATGTTTTCCCGCGCATCCGGTATGCTGCAACTGTTGCTTTACAAGGCTGACATCGAAGCAGTGCTCCGAACGAGAGGGATCGGTGGATTTCAGTTGCTGTCGTTGCAGGATTTTCCCGGTCAGGGATCGGCACTGGTGGGCTTTCTGGACGCGTTCTGGGATACGAAAGGGTATGTGACGCCCGAACAGTTTCGTGCCTTTAACAGCGAAACGGTTCCTTTGGCCAGAATGGAAAAATTTACCTATACCGCGGGTGAAATCATGCAGGCCGATATCGAAATGGCCCATTTCGGCGGAGGGCCCATGAAGGACGCAACCGTAAGGTGGCACATTACAGAAAATAATGGAGCCGAAGTGGCCTCCGGAATGTGGCATATATCTGAAATTCCTCTCGGGAACGGTATACCCATCGGACAGGTTCATTTCCCGCTTCAGGGCCTTCCCGTCCCGGCCCGGTTTACCCTCAAGGTCGAGGTGGAAAATACGCCTTTCAGCAATCACTGGAGTTTCTGGGTATATCCCGCTCACACGGAAACGGATGGAACGGGCGACGTTCTGGTTGCCAGGAAATGGGATAAAAAGGTCGAACGGGCGCTCAGGATGGGGAAGAAGGTGTTGTTGTTGCCGTCTTATCTTGCACCGGACAAGAGGGTTAACAGCGCCTTCGAATCCATCTTCTGGAACATGCAGTGGTTTCCAGGCCAGCAGAGACAACTCGGGGTACTGTGTGATCCGTCCCATCCGGCGTTCGCCCAGTTTCCCAATGACGGGTATACCGCTTGGCAGTGGTGGGATCTGTTGAATCGGTCACGGGTGGTGCGGCTGGATGATTTTCCCCCGGATTTTGAGCCGATTGTTCGGGTGATTGACGACTGGAACCGAAACGCCCGGCTGGGATCGATTTTTGAAGCCGTGGTCGGCACGGGCCGGCTGCTCGTATGTACGCTGGATATAGAGAAAAACCTGGATAAACGTCCCGCGGCGGCCGCGCTTCGCAGGTCTCTGATTGGTTACATGCGCGGGGACCGGTTCGTACCGAAAAATAAGGTGGACCTGACAACGGTCCGTTCTCTGTTCCAGGAGCCGGATGTCATGGTGGTCCGGGCAGACAGTCAGGTCCCGGGGTATGTGGCGGAAAACGCAGTCGATGATGATGCCACCACGATATGGCATACACCGTGGGAGGGCACACCAGCACCCTATCCGCATGAGATCGTCCTCAGACTCCGGGAACCGAAGCGTATCAGCGGGCTTTTTCTGATGCCCCGTCAGGATGTCGCCAATGGTTTTATCGCGGCGTATGAGGTGTATGTCGGCCGGG
>Ga0308390_1001390_pt1 | contig 15692 bp, 12 predicted proteins | sample Hotspr2Sample149_FD_202358 | JGI IMG/M metagenome (GOLD analysis project Ga0308390, IMG submission 202358) | Hot spring phototrophic mat microbial communities from Mushroom Spring, Yellowstone National Park, Wyoming, United States - 20040719_149 ...
ATTCCGAGTACCCCTCCACCCCTCATTCCTTCGGAGCTTCCCCATGCACACTACAAAACTCCATTTTTCCTAAAACCCCCTTGACTCCCAACACAGTATCTCACCTGGGATAATGACCTTACCAAAAAGTCTCCTTTCCACATACAAGGGGGGCCCCATGTGTCCTTCCTGCACAAGCAGCAGTCCAGGCTCCTTTGCACCGCCCCCCGTGTCACTGCCGCGCAAGCGGCAGTCCAGAACGACGCTGGATTCCCTAGGACCCGCTTCCTACCCAGCAGCACTGAAGCAGGCACCCAGCAGCCTGCACTGCTCCTCCCGCCGGAGCGTCACCTCGGCCTCTTCCTTCGGCTACACTGTTCCCCTGCGGCGAACAGGACACGGGCGATTTTCGGCCCATGGTAGCGCCGGGTTCTTTCGGGCCGTTTGGATCAACCAGGCGACGATGTGGCGCAGGCCCTTGGGAGAGGAAACGCCGATTTTTTCGACCATTTTGAATCAAAATGGAAAATATTCGCTCTTGGCCTTGGCGGCGCTTGGAGCGGGCGGAAACGGGCCTGGGCGGCGAAAAAGACATAAGGCTTTGGAAATCTTGAGGTTACGAAAATTATATGAACAAATATACATGACCCGCTGAGGTCCTCCAAAGACCCAAAACTAGCTAAGAATGGACAAAAATCGAGCACGCCAACCCCGATTTTTTTCGACCACTTCCGAACCGAAAAGGAAAATATTCGGCCGCCGCCGTCTGCCCAGAGGCCAAAAGCCTAACTGCTCCCAATCGCATCCGACTGCGGAAAAACAGGCACTTCGACGCTCTTCGGCAGTCCCAGCCCACCCCGGCTCCCTCAACCGACGCCCCTGCCGACAAGCCCATTTTTCCCCTCCCCAGGGAAAAAAGTCGTAACCCATTGCCAGAAAACAAGTTAGGTCAAAAACCGCCAAAAGGCCCAAATTCCATAACCCCCGCTCTAGCAAGCACTTACGCCAATCCCCTCTCCTAAACTCCCAAAAAATGCGCTATAAGAGAAAAAAAGAAACATTTTCGCCGAAGGAAGCCACTTGCCTCTGCCCACCGTGGGAGAGGCCGACCTGCGCAGCAGGCCGTCTGCGGGGGCCACAGTGTCATCCCTGCGTAAGCAGGAATCCAGGCTTCTTTGGGTGTGCCCCTTGGTGCCCTTCCCGCGCAAGCGGCAGTCCAGTACGCCTCTCCCCACCGCGGGAGAGGCCGGCGGTGCCCAAGGCACCGCCGGGTGAGGGGGTCCCAGTGTCCTTCCTGCGTAAGCGGCAGTCCAGGCTTCTTTGCACCGCCCCCCGTGGCACTGCCGCGTAAGCGGCAGTCCAGCCCGTCTCTCCCCCGGCGGCAGAGGCAGTTGCTTCATTCGGCTGCTAAAATGGTACCTTTTCCCCTTTTCCCAAAGGGAGAGAATTGACAGGGACATATTGGGGGGTTAGGGTGAAATAAAGGAACATCTTTTGCAACGGAGGGAAGGAAGATAGAGAAAGGTGGTTCTGAAATCGGCTCTCTGGGTGGCTGTCTGGATCGTTTCCCACGCGGTTGCTTATCCAAAGTGCTGTTTTATTGGGGTTTTTCGAGGGTGGATGGGCCGCAGTGGGCTGGAGATGCCGTCGAACACCGACGCCCAGCCTCTTCCCTGGCCACCCTGTGGACAGCTCCGGGTTTTTAAGGCCGTCCGACGGCCAGGAGCCCGGCCGGATGGTACGGTGGAACCTAACTTTTGGGACAGCTTCTCCGAGGCCTGAACCACATGGTGATCGGCCTAAAAGGTCCTGCTCCGTTGCATCTCCTGCTGTAAGTTGGGTAGGTGGGTGGTGTTCCGTTGGGTAGAATGTTAGTGGTGTGTAAGGTGTGAGGGGAGCCGCCATGGCCCTGAAAAAGGCTGTAGATTTTACGGAAATTTTGCTTCGGCGCCGGATCATCAGTCCCGAACAACTGGAGGAAGCCCGGGAAGTAGCGGAGAAGAACCGGATCAAACTGGCCGATGCCTTGGTCCGGCTCGGCTATGCCACCGGCGAGGAGGTCATGCGGGCCATTGCCGAGCAACATGGCCGGGAATACATCAATCTCCGGGATGTGGTCATCCCCCCCAATGTGTTAGAATTGGTGCCGGAGTCGGTGGCCCGGGAGAATGTGGTGCTTCCGTTGGCCGAGGAGGACGGCACGCTAAAAGTCATTGTGAGCGATCCGACCGATTACGAGACGTTCGACAAACTGCAATTCATTTTGAACCGGCGTATTGAGATCGCCCTGGCGCCCCGGGAGGCGATTTTGGAGGCCATCAACCGATGTTATGGGCAGACGGTGGGCGAAAGTGCGGACTCGATGCTGCAGGAACTTACCGATACGGCCATCGACTTTACGGAGACGGAGCAGGAAACCGGGGCGGAAGAAGACGTGGATGAGGCCAGTGCCCCGATTGTGCGGTTGGTGAATTTGCTGATTACCGAGGCGGTGCAAATGCGGGCTTCGGACATCCATATTGAGCCGTTTGAAGACCGCATCCGAATCCGGTACCGGATCGACGGAGTGCTGATGGAACGGGACAACCCCCCTAGAAGGTTGCTCGGGGCTATCCTATCCCGTATTAAGATCATGGCCAAGCTGGATATAGCGGAACGTCGGCGAACGCAGGACGGCCGGATTAAGATCACTGTGGGGGATAAGGACCTGGACCTACGGGTGAGTGTGATACCGACGAACCACGGCCAATCGGTGGTGATGCGGATTTTGGACAAGGAGAACATCAAGATTGGGCTTCGGCAGCTGGGGTTTTCCGACGAGGATTACCAGAAATTTCGGAGTCTGATTCGGCGTCCGAATGGGATCATTTTGGTGACCGGGCCCACCGGGTCGGGGAAAACGACGAGTTTGTATGCGGCATTAAATGAGTTGAATACGCCGGACCGGAAGATCATTACGGCGGAGGACCCGGTGGAATATTATTTGTCGGGGATCAACCAGGTGGAGATTAAGCATGAGATTGGGTTGGACTTTGCCCGGGTGATTCGGGCGATGCTTCGGCAGGCGCCGAATGTGATCTTGGTGGGGGAGATGCGGGATTTGGAGACGGCGCAGATGGGGATACAGGCAGCTTTGACTGGACACTTAGTTTTCAGTACACTTCATACGAACGATGCGCCCAGTTCTATTACACGTCTGATCGATATGGGAGTCCCCGCCTACCTGGTCGCCAGCAGCGTGGTGGCCATCATGGCCCAGCGCCTGGTCCGCGTGGTATGCCAAAAATGCAAACAACCCCATACCCCCAGCGACTCCCTGTTACAATATGTCGGCATTACCCCAGAAGTGGCCGCTAAAGCCAACTTTATGAAAGGCAAAGGCTGCGGCCATTGCCAAGGTACAGGTTTCCGAGGCCGAACAGCGATCTTCGAATTGATGATCATGTCCCCCCGACTGAGGGAATTGACCTTCCAAGGGGCACCTACCACTATGCTCCGACGTACTGCCATTGCCGAGGGGATGAAAACCCTCTTCCAGGATGGAATGGCCAAAGTCCTCAAAGGAATTACCACCATTGAAGAAGTCCTTCGAGTGGCCAAACCCTCCGAAGATGATGTGTGATTGGAGGAGGCTTTTCCGAGGAGCCGGGAAAATTCATCTCCGCAAATCCCCTCTTATGGGGGGCAGAGAATTCAGTTCCCGAGTTAAAATCTGTCTGCGAGTAGGAAAACACCCTTTTCTAACGAATAATGAAAAGGACTTCCAACACTCGATCTTTTCCCGTACCCAACGGCCAAGGAGGTGCCGATCGGAAAGGGTTACGATTTCTTTTTCCCCAGCGCGCATGGGATGCAATGGGTGGCTTTTCTGGCTTTTTTCGGAGCGGTTCTTGGCGGAAGTATTTCCCCTAGAGTAAGATGGAACCGCAGACAGATTTTTCCCACGGTGGATAAGAAAACGTAACCCTTTGATAAGAGTTGGTAAGGGAGGAAGAGGCGGCCTATGGGGACCATCCTGATTGATAAACTCTTGCAAACAGTTGTCAATCGCAAAGCCAGTGATTTGCATATTGCGGTGGGCCAACCTCCGGTGCTGCGGATCGATGGTCGGCTGGTTCGGTTGGAGACCAAGGTGCTGGAGCCGGAAGATACGGTGGCCCTAATGAAGAGTATTACCCCCGAACGGTGCCAACAGGAACTGCAAGAAGTGGGGGGCGCCGATTTTGGGTTTGCCTTCGGCGATATTGCCCGGTTTCGGGTGTCGGTATTTAAACAAAAAGGCTATGTGGGGATGGTCCTTCGGCTCATCCCGAACCGGTTGATGAGCTTTGAAGAATTGGGCACGCCGCCGGTGCTGAAAGAGTTGATCATGCGGCCCCGGGGACTGATTTTGGTAACCGGTCCGACCGGATCAGGCAAAACGACCACCTTGGCCGCCATGATCGACTACCTAAATGAGCACTGCGACCATCACATTATTACAATTGAAGACCCGATTGAGTTTTATCATCCCCACAAAAAGTGCACGATCAACCAACGGGAGTTGGGGGTGGATGTGCCCAGTTTTGCCGAGGCGATCCGCCGGGCATTGCGTCAGGACCCGGACGTGATCATGGTGGGCGAGATGCGGGACTTGGAGACGATCGAGGCGGCTATTACGGCGGCGGAAACCGGCCATATTGTGTTTGCCACCCTCCATACGACCGGCGCCCAAGGGACGATCAACCGAATTATCGACGTGTTTCCGACCAACCAGCAGGCCCAAATCCGGACCCAGTTATCGACCTCGATTATTGGGGTCTTGTCGCAGACGCTCCTGCCGAAAATCGGCGGTGGTCGGATTGCTGCTTACGAGATGCTGGTGGTCACCCCGGCCATTGCCAACCTGATTCGGGAGAATAAGACGTACCGGATCAACTCGGCGATCCAAACCGGGCACCGGATGGGGATGCAACTGTTGGACGATCATATGTTTCGCCTTTGGCAGGCCGGGTTGGTGGAAAAACGGGATATCTTGTTCCGGGCCAATTCGCCGGAGGAATTGGCGGCGAAAATTGCCCGAGCCGAACGAGGCATCCTCGAAGATGAGGAAGAGGCCCGTCGGCGGATTCGGGAGGAGGAATTGGAGGAGTAATCGGAACGGCTTTGGCGTTCCCAAAGGTGGGACTTTAGAGCAGACCTTGATTTAACCCAACAGGGGTGAGCAAGCAATGGCGATTCGGCGGATAGGACAGATCCTGGTCGATTTGGGATTTATCACCGAAGAGCAACTGGAGATGCTGTTGGACGAGCAACAGCAGCGGCCGGGAGAACTTTTGGGCCAGATCGCCATCAGCATGGGGCTGATCAACGAGGAGCAGTTGGCCCAGGCGCTTGGCGAACAGATGAACATGCGCGTGGTGAGCCTGGCCGACATGAACATTCCGCCGGAAGTGCTCAAAATGATCACCCCGCCGATGGCGCAGCTTTATCGGGTCATCCCGATCCATTTTGAGGAGGATACGCTGACCATCGCGATGTGCGATCCGCAGAAGCTGTCGATCATCGACGAGTTGCGCACGTTTTTGGGGTATAACATTCGGGCCGTAGTGGCCACGGAACGAGATGTACTAAAGGCGTTGGACAAATACTATTCGGTGGGCGGGGAAAGTGTGGAGACAATCATTTCGGAGATTGAGAACGATCCGGATTTGCTCAAGGCAGCCGCCCAATTGGAAAAGGAAGGGCCGCTGGATCTGACGAGCGTGGAGGCCCTGGCCGATAGCGCCCCGGTACGGAAACTGTTGAACATGGTATTGCTATTGGCGATTCGGGACCGGGCCAGCGACGTGCATTTTGAGCCGTTTGAAAATGAGTTTAAAATCCGCATTCGTTCGGACGGGGTACTGTACGAGATGGTGCCGCCGCCTCGGCACTTGGCCTTTGCTATTACCACCCGAATTAAAGTGATGGCCAACCTGGATATTGCCGAGCGGCGCTTGCCGCAGGACGGACGGATTCGGCTGAGCGTGGGCGGGCACCCGGTGGATGTGCGTGTCAGCGTGCTGCCGACGATGTTCGGCGAAAGCGTGGTCCTGCGAATCCTGGACCGGTCGGTGGTGATGCTGGATTTGAACCAGGTTGGCATGGACCCGACCACGTTGCAACAATTCCGAGAAATCATCCATAAACCGCACGGGATTGTGCTGGTTACCGGGCCGACCGGTTCCGGGAAAACCACCACCCTCTACGGGGCCTTAAACGAACTAAACTCTGTGGAAGATAAGATCATCACCACGGAGGACCCGGTCGAATACGACATCGACGGGATCGTGCAGATTCCGGTGGATCCGGCGATTGGGAATACATTTGCTCACTGCCTGCGCTCCATCCTTCGGCAGGACCCGGATATTATTCTGGTAGGCGAGATTCGGGACCTGGAGACGGCCGAAATTGCGGTGCAGGCGTCGCTGACAGGGCATTTGGTCTTTAGCACCTTGCACACCAACGATGCCCCCAGCACGGTAACTCGGCTTCGGGACATGGGGATTCCGCCGTTTTTGATTACGGCCACGTTAGAGGCGGTGTTGGCGCAGCGGCTGGTACGAAAAATCTGTCCGGAATGCCGGGAGTTGACCGTGCCGAGCACGGAAACCTTGGCCGAACTGGATTTAACGCCCGACGATGTGGTGGGCAAAAAGTTTTATCGAGGCCGGGGCTGCCCCGCCTGCAATCATACCGGCTTCAAAGGGCGGACCGGAATCTTCGAATTGATGGTCATCAACGATGCTCTTCGAGAACTCATTAATAAAGGATGTTCGACCCAGGTGCTTCGGGAGGCAGCCTTGCAACAAGGCATGCGCCCGTTGCGGGTTTCCGGGCTGGAAAAGGTCTTCGCTGGCATCACCACCATCGAAGAGGTGATCCGGGAAACGATCCGAGAAGAATAATGCTTTGGGCAGAGACTCCGAAGGGAGGAGAAAGCCCTTTTTCAGACCCCTTGGAGGAAGTGAGGACCAGCTATGCCGACATATCAATTCGAGGCGATGGACGCTACGGGTCAGGAGATCAAGGACGTTATCGAGGCGGCCAACGAAGAAGAAGCGCATCAGACGATCCGCCAGATGGGCTACTTCGTAACGAAGTTGACCCTGAAAAAGACCAAGAAGACGGCCGCCGAAAAGAAGGCCAAACGCAAAGGGAAAACCTTTACCATCGGCCGGGTCAATGCAAAGACCTTGACGACGTTTACCCGGCAACTGTCGATTTTGCAGGATGCCGGTTTGCCTATCCTGCGCAGCCTCCGGATTTTGGAACAACAGGCCAAGCCCGGTCCCTTGAAGAACACCCTGATCGACGTGTGCGAAGAGATCGAGGCGGGGGCTACCTTGTCGGAAGCCATGGCCAAATGCCCTAAAACCTTCGACCGCCTCTATGTCAACATGATCAAAGCAGGCGAAGCGGGTGGGGCGTTGGAAGTGATCCTCCGCCGCTTGGCCGAGTTCAAAGAACGAGCCGAATCGCTTAAACGAAAAGTCAAAGGGGCCCTGACCTACCCGATCGCCGTGGTGGTGTTTGCGGTGGGGATTTTGACCTTCATCATGATCAAGATCGTCCCGGCCTTCCAAAAGATTTTCGCCGACTTTGAAACGGACCTGCCACCGCTGACCCAACTGTTGATCGCCATCGCTGAGACCGTGCAACACTACTGGTATCTGTTGCCGGGCATTCCCACGGCGATCTGGCTATTCGTTAAATTGGTGTGTAAATTTTACCACGGCCGCATGGGCTTCGATATGTTCCTGCTGAAGATGCCGATTTTCGGCCAATTGGTTACCAAAAATATTATCGCCCGCACCATGCGAACGTTGGGCACCCTGGTGGCCAGCGGTGTGCCGATCTTGGAGGCCCTCCATATTACCAAAGAGACGGCCGGCAACCTGTTCTTCGAGCAATTGTATCAGAAAGTCTATGAAGCGATCCGGGAAGGGCAGGCCATCGCTCCGCCGCTGAAAGAATATAGCCGATTGTATTTCCACCCGATGGCGCTATTTTTCTGGACCTTTTTCATCCCGGGTATTGGGGCGCTGATGTATCTGCCGCGGATGAATGAACGGGTGTTGGACGATATGGTGATCAACATGGTGGATGTCGGCGAAGAGACGGGCGAATTGGATACCATGCTGTACAAAATCGCCGACACCTACGACGAAGAAGTAGCGGTGCTCACGGACAGCCTGATGAGCCTAATGGAGCCCCTGCTGATTATCATCCTAGGCGGGATGGTCGGGTTTATCGTGATTGCCTTGTTCATGCCCCTGATCAGTCTGATCCAGAAACTGACCGGCTAACGGGCCAGCCGAAAATGCCCATAAGGAGTTTCCCTATGAAAGGCAATCGAACCCTTCAGGAAAGCCGTTGCACCTGGCATACGGCTGGGTTCACCCTGGTGGAACTTTTGGTGGTGATCGTGATCATCGGCATTTTGGCGGGACTGATCTCCACGGCGGTGATTGCTGCCATGGGACGTGCGCGAGAGGCACGGGTGATTTTGGAAATCCAAGCAATGTCCAACGGGTTGCAACTGTTTAAAGATCGATACGGCGATTTTCCCCCCAGCAATTTACAAGATGCCAATAAGGTACGGGCATTTTTACGGCGGGCCTTTCCCCGGTATGCCTCTAGCGGCGATCCGTATAGCCAATTCGTTTCTGATTTGGCGGCCAATGACATTTCGTTGACCGTATCGAAGATGGATGCGGCCGCGGCGTTGGCTTTCTGGTTGGGCGGGATGCCGGATAGCACCGGCAAACCGTGCGGGTTTGCCAAAGACCCGGAAAATCCTTTCCGGAAACCATCGGCCGAAACGATGCGTTATCCACCGCTGCATGAATTTACACTAAAACGATTTGTGGTCGCCAATAACACCATGCGGTATTACCCGGATATTTCCGGAGCCATCGAGGCGGATGCCCCGTATGTATATTTCCGCGCCGCAGAATATGCGAGCGTTTCGTTCCGGCATAATGCGGGCGGAGAGGATGTGACCATCACTCCCTACCAAAATCCCAGCACGGGAGAATATTTCAATCCGCAGACATTTCAGATCATCTCCGCAGGCCGAGATAATCTTTACGGCGGCCCCTATTACGAAGATAACCTGACCAACTTCACCGAAGGAAAACTCAAAAATGCTTTGAAATAAAAACCATCCCCTCTCCTCCAACCGAGATTGTTTCCGGGCCGGTCCAAAGGGCAAACCGACAACGAAACAAAGGGACGCAAACCTTTTCCGATCTAGCCGATTCCTCCACGGACCAGAAAGAGGGGTTAACCGGTTTAGGCGGAGGCCGTCAGATTATCCTCCGATCGAGCGGATTTCTCGACGGGCCAGAAGGGCAATTTGGAATAGCCAAAAAACGGGTTCTCTTCCCAGGCGTCCAGACGCCTCTATCTGAGAAGGAGTGATGGCGATGCCCAGGGTGCCAGATGAAGGGCGAGGGGGGCCGAACGAGACCAAACAGGCTCTAGCACGCCCCCGATCGTTCAGCAGAGGTAGGAGGAAGGTGGGGCGTCGGTGGGCCTTTACGCTGACCGAACTTTTGGTCACGGTAACGATCTTAGGGATTTTGGCGGGGTTGATTTTCACGGCGATCAACTCCGCCCGTCAAAAGGCCCGCGTTGCCCGGACCAAAGCCACCATCGCCAAACTGCACACCATCGTCATGGAGCGGTACGAATCCTACGCCCGCCGCCGGGTGCCGATCAACACGGCCGGGATGACGGCCGCTCAGGCCCAGTGGGCCCGTCTGAAAGCCCTTCGAGATATCATGCGTATGGAAATGCCCCAATGCCCGGACGATGTGACCCAAGGGCCGAAAGTTACCGGCGTCACTCGGCCGGCAATCAGCCAGGCGTATTTAGCTCGATACAATGCCGGAGCCCCATCGCCCACCTACAATGTGGCGGAAACTTTTTACATGTGGGTAACGATGAGCAATCCGGAAGCCCGTGGGCAGTTTGCCGAGAACGAAATCGGCGATACCGACGGCGACGGTTGGCCGGAGTTCATCGACGCCTGGGGTAACCCGATCATGTTTCTCCGGTGGGCGCCGGGTTTTTTGCCCGCCCACGGTGCCGATACCCAACTCCAAACGGGCGACCCTGTCAACGACCATGATCCGTTGGACCCGTATCGGGTGGATTCCAATGCCTGGCGGATGGTGCCGCTGATTTACTCGGCCGGGCCGGATGGCATCTATGACATCGAAATCAAAGCGGGTTACGATATGGCCAATCCGTATGCGGGCGATCTGGGCAAGCCGAAAGATTTGGCCAACGAATCCCGGACGGCTCCCGGCCCTGCCAATGGTACATTAGATCACTATGACAATATCCATAACCACCGGCTGGAGGTCCGCTAAGATGAGCCGGATACAGAATAGCCCCCCTGTCGCTACCCCCACTGAGGGAAGGGTTTTGCGGGTTTGCCCGCCCGGAGCCGACCAGGAAGTTGGGGGGCCGGGCTTCGCCTCCCGCCCTGGCATGTCTGCTTTCGAGAGAACTCGACGTGGGCTGACCCTGGTGGAGCTTTTGGTGGTGGTCACCATTTTGGTGATCCTGACCGGAGTGGTCATCCCGGTGCTGACGCCCTCATTGGAATCGCGGCGGATGCGGGAAGCAGCCCGACAGGTAAACCTCTACCTGAACCGTGCCCGTAGCATGGCCATGGAAAAGAGGCGTCCGGTGGGCGTCTGGCTTCAGCGTCGGCAGGATCTTAATCAAGCGGTAACGCAGCTTTTCTTGGTGGAGGAAGTGTATCCCATCCCGGTTGACGTTTCCAATGCTCGGATTCAGATCAGCACTGGGGGAAGTCCGACCTTTATCGGCTACACGCCGCAAGAAGGCGACTGCGTGCAGGTGAACTTGCAAGGGCCGTTTTGCGATTTAATCCGGAGTGGCAGTTCTTGGGTGCTTCAGCCCAGGGGAGTGGCCCGGAACCTGCCCCTGCCGACTCCTCAAGGAGGTGTGCCGTTCCAGTTGCGGCGGATTGGGGCGGAGTCTTTCCAAAGGAGTTTGGCCTCTCCGTTGGAGTTGCCCGCCGGGGTGGCCATTGATACCGAATGGTCCGGAGTGGGCACAGGGAGCTTGGCCAAAGCCTTTGCCCCGTCCAATGCTCCGGGAGACATTTTGATCATGTTCTCTCCTACCGGGGAGATTGACTCGGTGGGTTGGTTTACGCAGTCAGGCTCTCAGCAACCGACCTACCAGCGGAAAAAAATTAATGAACCGATCTTTCTCCTGGTGGGTAAACTCAATCGCATCCCCCAGGGGGAAGACGGACTGTCTAATTGGAAGGATTTGGGTAACCGATGGGTGGCCATCATGCCGCAAACCGGCTTAGTCAAAACTGTGGAATTGGCCTCCGGCACCGATTATATCCAGACACGGCGATTTGCCGCCGGCCAAAGCATGGGAGGCAAATGATGAACCCGGCAAACGGACTTCGAGAACATCTTTCTCCATCCGGCGTTGGCCCGGGGATGGCCCTCCAAGGAGGACCGGATCAAGAGGCGGCAGGCTGCCAAGTGGCCTGGCCTGGCCGCTACGCCTCTTCCGCCGGAAACGCCGGTGTTACCTTGATGGAGGTGCTCATTGCCATTTTTATTCTGGCCGTCGGGCTATTGGGCGTGGCGGCCCTGTTGCCTGTAGGCGGCTCGGAAACCCTAGAGGCGATTCGGGCGGACCGGTCGGCCGCCATCGGATCAGCCGCCCTAAGCGAACTCCATGCCCGGCGAATCCTTGAACCCTTCCAGTGGAATACCAGCACCAAACAACTCGTCCCGATGTGGTACTACAACGACCAGCCGTTGGAAGATTTGGTGAGCAACGCTCCCTACGGATTTCTCTTGATCGATCCGTTGGGTGTGGCCAAGGCCAAGGAAGCCGGCACATTAAGCCAGTGGACCCTTTTCCCGAAAGGGGTGCTGCTGATGCCGCGGGTTACCGTGCGTGCGACGCCCTGGGCCCCCGCCCCGCTTACTTCCACCGAGGCCTGGAACATCTTCAGCACCCCAGAACGAGATACCAACGGATACCCAATCCCCGATTATTCCTGGATGGTCATGATCAGCCCCTTGTCTCCTACCCAACTGGCCAGCCCATGGCGGGTTTGCTCGGTGATTGTGTTTTATAAACGAATTTTGGATTTTTCCTCTTCCACCACGGAAGTGCCGGAATGGATTGTCGATTTGGACACCACTCCCATCCTGACGGACGAGGGGGGAGAGATCATCCTAAAGGCCACGGATGAAAATTTAAGACCTCGATTGAAATCGGAGCATTGGCTCCTGCTGTTTTCTCCCAAATGGTGTCAGTGGTATCGGATCGTAGCCGCCGCCAGGCCCGATAATCCCACCGTTTCCGCAGACCAGAAGAAATGGCATGTTACAGTGGTCGGAGGGCCATGGCCGGATGATGATAACAATCCATCCACTCCACCCATTCTGCCCAACAAGGCGCTGCTTATGGAGGGCGTGGTAGGCGTATTTTCTCAGACTGTCCCCATCGATTTTTCCCGATCCAAAAGAGTAGAAATCTTTGGACGAAAATAAATCCCATGAACTATTTAGCCGTAGGAAGCAAATCGCCTCTTCCCAGGCGAGCTAAACCCAGCGCGTCACTGCCGCGCAAGCGGCAGTCCAGAAAATACAAGGCCATGTTCACTGGACTGCTGCTTTCGCAGGAACAAGCCTGGACTCCTCCTTACGCAGGAATGACACACCGTCCTCCTCCCTTCGGCTAAATGGACAACATTTTGAACACCAACAGATGAGCACCATGTTCCGGTGGGTTTTGGATAGGGGGAAAGACCTTCCTTTTCGAGGGGGTTCTAAAATGATCGATATACAGCCTCGTAGAGGGGCAGAAACCGCCCTGCGGATTTTGCGCCGGGGTCAACCGGGCCGGTCCGGCTTGACATTGGTGGAAATGTTGGTGGCCACCACGATCACCCTGCTGATGATGGCCGCCGTGGTCCAGATTTTCGGCATGATCGGGGAAAACGTGACCAATGCTCGGGCGATGTTAGAGCTAAATGAGCAACTCCGCCGGGCAAGCCGACTGTTGCATCAAGACCTCCAAAACGCCTTTGCACCGCTCAGTTTGCCTCTGTGGGGCTATGAGAACTACGAGAAACCCGGGTACCGTGCCTTTTTCCGGATCACCGATACAGGCCAACGGGATACGCTCGTATTTACCGCTCGGTACGGCCTGTTTGCGGATGGCCATGCAGAGTCGCCTGTGGAAATCGAGTGGAAAGTGGAACCCCAAGGGGCCATTCACGTGCTCCGCCGGACCGTCAAATCCATACCGCCGCCCTCTTCCACGCCCTGGGAAGAAGTAGTCCTCTACGATGTCACCAAATTCGACGTAAAAGTTTGGAACACAACCCGCGCCGAGTATGAGGACAGTGTGGATTCCGAAACCTGGTTGCAGAATTGCCGGAGTTGGCTTACGGCCAATTTTCAAAAGATGCTCGATTTCGATGGATTGGATAATGACGACGATGGTTTGGTGGACGAAATAGACGAGTTTGCTACGTTTCCTCCGCCGGGTTATCGTGGGATTCAAGTTACCATTCGGGTCCGGGAGCCGGACACCCAACAAGAACGGGAAGTCGTGATTGTCCATGATTTTCTGCCGAAATAGAGAGAGATTCCATCTTGGTAGGGCCAGGCAAGGGCATCGGTGCAGGTTCCTACCCAGAAGAGGAGTTTTTGCGATGAAGTCCGTGGCGGGCAATTTAACCATCAGGACGCAGCCGCGTCGGGGGGTGTTGCTCCTGGTCATCTTGGGGCTGTTGGCCATGTTCAGTCTGATTGCACTGACGTTTGTGATCGTGGCCAGTCAGGCCAAGCGTTCGGCCATGGCCGCCAGCCGATCCGAACAGTTCGTATCTTCGGAAACCCGGGTGACGGCCCGGATGGGTTGGCGGGTGCCGCCGCCAGGAAGCGGGGATGTAGTCGATCCCTATGTTCAGTTTGTCCACGAGGCGATGATGCGCCTGCTCCGAGGCGTTCATCCTACCGATCCGACGAACACCAACCCCACCAATCCGCTGTTTTATCATAGTCTGCTGGAGGATATATATGGGCCGGAGTCCCTCGCCTGTACCATTGGACAGGCCAATTTTGCCTGCGGCAATGCCCTGATTGAAGTGGTGCTCAACGGGGTTTCGGAGCCCTGGTGGCTGGTAGGGCGGGTGATTACGGTTTTGGAAGGCCCGGCTCAGGGACTGAGTACCCATATTGTGGGCTATAATCCGGCAAACAGCCGAGTCCAACTCCGGACCTTCCAAGACCTTCCCCAACCTCCTCCAGGTGTGGATGTGTTCACTTATCTTCTCAATGCGATTCAAAATAAGCGGGCATTGGTCAACGGGGCAGCCTTTAGCGGCCGAGGGTTTCTCGGCGACCCGACAGCTCATCCTACCAGCGGCGAAGCCAACGAAGACTACGACGCCCCGGATCATCAAAACATGCATCTGGCCCTGGGGATACCCATTCCCTTGGCTTGGCCGACAGTGGCCAACGGTCCGGTGCCCGTCCCGATTCCTTCCTTCCATCGGGCCGATCTGCTCCGGTACTGGCAGAACAAAGGCAACAGTGCACGGGCCAAACAAAGTATTCTTCGGCCTATGCCGGATGACCATCCCAACTTCACCGGCAGTAACCCCCGGTTCAATGCCACCTGGGACGGGATTTACAACGGCCAGAACGCTTGGGATGTGGATAACGACGGCGACGGTATCCCGGATAGCGTTTGGATCGACATCGGATTGCCGGTCCGTTTTACGCCGGACGGCCGGCAATATAAACCTTTGGTCGCCTTCTTATGCCTGGACCTGGATGGTCGATTGAACCTAAACGCCCACGGCAGCTTGGAGCAAACCACCAATGCCTACAGCACCCAGGTGAAGCTGACAGATGGACAGATGTTTGCCACGGGAACACCGGCTGCGGAACTGGCCCGGGGCGCTGGTTTCGGCCCGGCCGATGTGAACCTGCTGAATCTGTTTGGTACCAATTATACATTATATGAACGAATTTTTAAGGGTGGAACTCTGCCTACAGGTTTTTCTTACGACGGCCGGTATGGCAGCACGGGGGTGCCCGGTTTTTATCCGTTGTGTGCCAATAAGCATTTTGCCTATCCGGCCGGCTGGAACGCGGCCGATCCGGCCGCTTGCAAAGGCTATGGTAGCCCGCCGGATATTCTAGGCACGGTGGCTGTCGGCTTGGACGTGCGCGGACAACCGATCTATGCCAATCTACGTCTACGTTCGTGGGGTTCGGATCAATTCACGGGTAATCCATATCAGGTGAATCTAGGGCCGAATACGCCCCGAGGTTTGCCGCCCGGCACGCCAAACAACAACCCCTTCAGCCCGGCAGAACTGGAGCGAATTCTCCGTCAGTTTGATGCCGATGCTGAGCTACTTCCCCCCCGACTGGCCGCGCTGACCAGCCCGGACGGTAACCCGGCCAAGTCCCTGCTCTTGCAGCGCCGCATGGAAATCACCACGGAAAGTTGGGATGTGCCGGTCGCCCCGTTTGTTTTTAACCCGGGCAATCCCAACAAACAGCCCCCTGAGCTGCCTCAGCGTCATGTGACGGAATTCCTCCTGGTCAAGCTGCTCAAGCATTTTCCAGACGCCAGACCCGAGGACATTC